>Ga0114934_10000292_pt1 | contig 31846 bp, 29 predicted proteins | sample 4SBtaG_2_FD_99695 | JGI IMG/M metagenome (GOLD analysis project Ga0114934, IMG submission 99695) | Deep subsurface microbial communities from Kolumbo volcano to uncover new lineages of life (NeLLi) - 4SBTROV10_white metaG | ecosystem: Environmental > Aquatic > Marine > Volcanic ...
ACCAATGGTTCCAGCTGCTTGTCCTGGTAATGGATAAACTGGTAATTTCAAAGACTGCTCACCTACTTTTACAGTAGCAACATACGCTGGTTCTTCTTGTCCTAAATGAACTCCATCCCAAGCAGATTTAGGATTGTCTGTATCTATACCAAAAGTTTTATAACAATCGGATGGTGCCATAGTGATATAGTTATCCCATACAACTTTTGTTACTGCATCTGGAAGCTCTTGAAGCCATGCATTAGCAGCATATTGACCAGCCCCTAATTCTTTTTGATAAGCAATAAATTCCCATGTTCCTGTATTTTCAGCTGCTTTTTTAATTGTAGATAAAGCATTATTAAGATCTCCTTTAAATTCAATACTACTTGAATTATTTGAATTGACCTCATTAAATCCATCATGCACTGACCAGTTCCATTCTAATCCTAACTGCTCAGCATTAGTTTGTAAAACATCATAATATTCGGTACTTTCTCCATCTCCTCTTGATGCATTTCCAGCCCAAACCATTAAAGATTCTTGAGCCTGGCGTGTATCGTATAAAGGAGTAATAACAGGTTGTTGTAATGCATAATGTCCTTTAGTAGGCATTAAATCATTCCATGATTCTAAATAATTATGATCTGGACAAACATAAGTACACTTAGTTGCTGTTTCATCTGCATATTCTGAAAAAGAAATAGTTAATTTAACTTTTCCTAGGGCTTCTGCAAAAGCAGCACCGTTTGGTAAAGAATATACAGGGTTAGAGCCATATACTAACAGGGCATCTACTTTACCTGCGTTAACATCTTTTACTAAAGTTTCAACTGCTGAATCATCACCATTGAAAACATTCAAAGAATTATTTGCATCAATTGTAGAGCCATAATTACCTAAAACATCATTGATCTTATTAACGATCATTTGAACAGATGAATTATTAGATCCAGAAACAACCAATGTTTCACCTTTATTCTTAAAAGGTTTTAAAACATCAGCTAATTCTTGAATTCTTGCAACTAAATTTTCTCCTAATGAAGCGTCTAATTTCCCACCTTCAAGCGCATTCAAAATAGTTGAAGCAACTATTCCCTCCTGTGAAGGTTTTATCTGAGCTCTATAGTCTGCATTTGACCCTGTTAATGAAAGAACAGATTCAAATTGGTAATGTTTAGACATCCAATCATTTTCTGGCTTTCGTGTTTTACTGTAATCTACACCATATTTTGTTGGCATGATCCAATTAGCAATAAAATCAGCATTAATGCTTACAATAACTTTTGCTTTATCAAAATGATAGTCAGGTAAAAAATCTGCACCAAAAGATGCCTCGTTAGCTTTTCTAATTCCATTATATGAAATTGGATCATATTGAACATGCTCAACATTAGAACCAAAAGCCTCTTTAAATTCACCGATTACCTTATGAGTTGATGGAGAAATAATAGTATTAGATAAAATTCTAATATTTCCACCAGATGAAGCAATTTTATTTAATTCTGACTTAATGTTTTTATCTACTGATTCCCAAGAAGATTCTTTACCATTTGCTAAAGGTCCATTTAATCTTGAGCTATTGTATAGGTTTAATATAGATGTACTGATCCTAGGAGTAATACCACCCTTTGCGTATCCTTCTTTCACCCCTTTTAACCATATTGGTCTAGCTTCTCTAGTTTTAACAAGAACATTAGAGAAATCAGAACCATCATAAAATGCACTTCTGTACCAATTAGCAACTCCTGGAGTAATTTCTTCTGGCTTATTGGTGTAAGGTATGGATTTAATAACTGGGGCTTCACATGAAGCTAAAGTTGCTGCTGCAACACTAAATCCCATGTACTTCAAAAAGTCTCTTCTTGGAGTTTTAAATTGATCTACGTCTTCTCCACCAATAAATTGATCTATTGGAAGGTCCTCTTGAAACTCTTTTGAATTTGCCTCAACAAATTCTGGAGTTTGATTCTTTTCCGATAAGCCTTTCCAATATGTTTTCTTTACACTCATAGTCTTATTAAGAATTCTATATCAATAATGACATTTTGCACATTCCCATCCACCCATTTCACGTACAGTTACTTTTTTATCCTTATAAATATTTCTCATAACATCAGGTCTATTTTTTAACCTGTTATGCATTTCCACATAATATTCTGTACTATTAAGGTCAATCTCTTTTTTATTATGACATTCAATACACCAACCCATAGTTAATAAAGGTCTTGTTAACTCAATAATCCCTCTATCCATTCCTTCTTGTGTTTTTGCATATTCATTAATCTCATCAGTAGAAGACACTCTGCCTAAAGTATAAGTTTCTACATGCCCATGACATTGCCTACAATCTATATTTCCAGTATTTGGATGGACGTGCTGAGAATGGCTAAAGAATACATGGTCTGGTAAATTGTGTGCTTTATTCCACACAATAGGTGATCCTTCTATTCGTTCATTATTTTCATCTTTATTATAATCCTTTATTTCTGCATTATAACCAGCAGCTTTATGAATTTTAGCAATCTCGCCTTTTTTAGTTACAGGTCCTTCATGCACAGTTTTATGACAATTCATACAAACATTTATAGAAGGGATACCAGCATGTTTAGACTTTTCTGCAGAGTGATGGCAATATTTACAATCTATGCCTAGGTCACCTGCATGCAATTTATGTGAATAAGCAATTGGTTGAGAGGGTTGATAGTCTTCGAATACACCCACTTGATATAATCTATTGAATAGCTCAACTCCTCCAGTAATTAATAAAACTACTAATATTAAAACAGTTGTAAACCAATTCCTTAAACACCATGCTCTTATATTTTCTCCAATAGATTTATTGGGTTGAATCTCCTTTCCTTCCTGTTTAGCAACTAAATAAGACAATTGTCTTCTAGAACCAAGAGTGGAGAAAATTACAATTACTAATAAACCTGCAATTATCCACCACCAATATGCCCCTGAATTATCCGATACTTCTCCTGATCCACTAGCACTTTCAGTTGAAACAACTGGAGCTTTATAAGAATCTACATATTTAAAAACAGCATCTGCTTCAGCTTTTGATAAGTTTTGAGGCGTCATAGCTGTTGGGTCAAAATCCCAAATCTTATTAGCCATGGTTGACTTATTGGAATTTTTAAGTGCAGCTGGATTTTTTACCCATTCATATATTAACTCACCTTCACCAGCGTCTATCCATTTTTGTTTAGCACCTTGAAGCTTTGGCCCTGTTGAATTTTTAACTGGGTTATGACAGGAAGCACAATTTTGCTTGAATAATTTTTCGCCATCTAAGACCTCTTCTTGATTCTCTTCTTCAATTATTTCAGGATCTTGAGAATATACGCAAGAGCCAATAAAAATAATAACTAAGGTTAAGATTGTTTGACTTGATTTTCTAATCCAACTAATTTTCATCTTATAAAGTCCTTTTAGATAGCTTTCATCAATTTTTTAACAAACGCAAATGTAATATCTGAATCTAATTAAGCCCTCTATATTCTAATAAATTGTCACAGTTTTATCTTAATTTAGAAGCATTCTAAATAATAAAGTTGGAACTCAAAACAAAATGGGAGCGTTTTAGAAGATGTTTAACTTATATAATTTTGAATTAATGGCATAATTTTAGCTCTTTATCGCTAATTTTACAAATTATAATTTCATCCAATGAAGCGCATCTTAATATTTATACTATTTATAGCTTTTAAGTCAATTGTTGTTAGCCAAGACAACTGGAAGCTTTATCCTTCCTCCCCTGACAGCAATAGAATAGAATCAAATCTTATTGACACTATTAAACCCCAACTCAACTATAATTTAAACAATGGTGAAATTATTGTTTTCAGGGATGTAAGGATTGATTCAATTCAAAAAGAATTATCTGAGAAACCAACCATTATGGGATGGACAGTGCAGATCCTCGTAAGTCAACAAAAAGAAGAACTTAAAAACACTAGAATAAAATTTTTAAAAGCATTTCCGGATCAACAGCTTTTTGATGAATATAAAACTCCTAATACATATTTATATGCTGGGAGGTTTTATGATAAAGTATCTGCTTATTACTTTAAAAATGAGTTAACAGCTCTATTTGAAAATACTAGAGTAGTAAAAAAAGTGATTGAATTACCTATACTTCCGAAAAAAAAGGTTCAACTAGATCATGAAGAAATTCCTGAAGATAATCCGCAAAAATTTGACTAAAAAAATAGGGAGCAGAGCTCCCTATTAGTATTGAATGTTTATTTATTAAAAGATCGCTAAGAAATCTGCGTTTTCAAAAAACTGAAAAAATTCTCTGTCTCTTTTCGCTTTATCCTTTAATGAAGCATCTTTTTCAAATGCAATTTTAAGATTATCCAACAACATCGCTGAATTATTTGTTCTTGCTCCAATAATAGCTTTTAAGTAATAAGAAATAGCGTCATCACTAGTGTTACTTGCATCAACAACTTGTGATGCTCCTTCAGCATCTCCTGAAAGAAGAGTAGCTAAAGCAACATTGAAAGTTTTGTTATCACCCATATTATTTACCGCTTCTTCATATAGGCCTTGTTGAATATTTAAAAGACCTTGATTATACTTACACTCACTACCTGAACCAGCAGCTGTAAATAATTCCATAGCTCTCTCGTTGTCGCCTTTCATGTGAGCAACAGCGCCTATGTTATTAGTTGTAGTTGCATTTTCTTCAGCAGCATTTGCTTTTTCAAAATTTTCTCCTGCAGCATCAAGGTCACCTTGTAAATAATAAACATAACCAACATTATTTGTTGATCTCCAATCATTAGGAAATAACCTAGCTGCTTCTTTATAAACTCTCAATTTTTCACCAAGCTCTTCATAAAGTGCTGCTGTATAAAGCAATTCTTCAATATTTAAAGTGTCAGGGTTAGATTTTGATAACTCTTTCAACTCTTCATCACTATATCCAACCTTATCGTAAGCAAGAACCATTTGAGATCTTCTAAGTTGAGGTAATACCTCTTTCTCTAAAAACTTATAAGTTTTAGCCATATTTCTTATCTCTTGTTCTCTTTTATCAAGATCAGCAGTCATTTGAAGAACTCTTAAGATTAATTCTTTGTCTTCATGAGTTGTTTTTTCAACTTCAGCTCTAAATCCTTCCCAATCTTCTCCTTTAGGACTAAGTCCGTAGAATGTTTCTTGTTGACCTGCTTCATATTTCATTCTTTTCATCTCTTTTACCAAAAATGCTTTAGCACTTTTTGCTCTATCTTCAGCAAGGTTGGTATTCTTGTCGATTTCTCCTTCAGGAGATGCGTAAGATTGAATTGAAAAATTCTTCATTTCAAGTCTTGGATTAGTTGAAGCATCTAATGCAAAAGCCTTAAGATCTGTAATGTCAGCTTCTTTTAACTCTGAGCTTTTAACATTGAATTTACCTTTGTTATAATTTATAGTAGCTTCTGTTTGATGTGATGTAGTTCTTTGAAAAGCATCAGTTGCCATAATAACCTGATCATCTAATTGAATTAAATAAGGAGTTATAATTGTGCCATCAGCAATTTTATCAGTAAAAATCTCTTCTTCTTTTTTGCCTTTTTTTGCAATAATTCTAACTTTTACAACACCTTCTTCCATACACTTTTGGTAAGGAATTGTACTTTCATAAGCAAAAGAACCTCCTTCTTTTTGAATTACTTTGCCATTGCCTGCAGCTTTTGGGCCTTGAAATAATTCAGTTGCAAAAGCAATTTCAGTACCGTCATTACAAACAAACAATGGGGTTACTTCTGCAGTTGCTTTGGCATTTAATCCTTTTTCTACAAACTTCCCACTTACCTCTAATGTCACCTCATCGGCATGCATCTGTAAGGGGTTTTCTTTTACTGAATATTCAATATCTTTTATAGTGGTACAGTTACTTAGCATTGTAATTAATGCTATAACCGATAAACCTTTAATTGTTATTTTTTTCATTATAATTTTTAATATGATTGGAACATTGAAAAAATTTCGATGCAAGTATAAGTACTATTTTTCATTTATAAAAGGGTTTGTAGGGGTTATATTTTGATTTGCAAGTGCTTAAAATGAAGAACTTAATATGAATTTTATAATTTTTAGGCCAATCTCAATGAGTAATTCCCTGGATAACTCTTTGGTCATTAGAGTATTCCTGTTGAAATAACTTCTTAAAAGATTCAGCTAATTTCTCTGGGTGACTTATATCAATTTCATTGGCATTTATTCTAAGTACTGGGCAATTAATCTCACCTAACCAATCTTCATATCCATTGTTTAAATTTTCAATATAAGACCCATCTATATTTTGCTCATAAACCCTACCTCTTTTAATTATGTTTTCTATAAGATCTTCTGTGCTTCTATCAATAAAAAGAATTAAATCTGGTTTTTGAAAATTCTTATATAATACACTGGTTAAATCTTTAATGATCTTATATTCAGATTCAGATAAATTCATTTTAGAAAAAATGAGGCTTTTTTCAGGGACATAATCAGAAATGATCAATTGATGTTTTTTTGAGAAAAAATCAGCCAGCTGTTTACTCCTATCTAGAATGAATTGTATCTCTGCATGTACAGCAAAATCTTTTCCATTATAAAATGCTTTTAAAAAATGATTGTCTTCGAACTCTTCTAAAAGTAATGAGCTTCCTAAATATCTAGACAACATTTTTGCTAAAGTAGTTTTTCCAGCTCCAATATTACCTTCAATTGCTATGTGTTTATACCTAATCACAGATCAACTCTATATTTCGATTTCTTTAAACTCTTCATGTAATTCTTTTACGGATTTTCCAAATATTGGAACTAATTTATCAGGTGCAATCTCATTCATTGGAATCAAACAAAAATCTCTTAAATGAAATCTCGGATGTGGAATTACTAATTCTGGAGTGTCAACAATTGAATCTCCATATAATATAATGTCAATATCAATAGTTCTATCAGAATAACGAACAGCACTACTTCTTATTCTACCTAGTTTATTCTCAATATCAATAACCTTACTCAAAAGTGCATGTGGATCTATGTCACAATCAATACTTAGAGCAATATTTAAGAAATCATTGTCAGACTCATAACCCCATGCTTTAGATTTATAGATTGAAGATCTTTTGTTACACTTAAACTCTAAGCTCAATAGACGTATGGCGTCATTTATATGTTTCTCTTTATTATTTAAATTGCTTCCTAATATTAAAATTGCTTCATTGACCATCAAACAAAAGTAATTAAACAAATGTTCTTTTTAGTTTTGATAGGCCGCCAATCTTGATTATAAAAGACTAAAATTATTTTTCAATCGTTTATTTTCATTATTAAAATAATTATTGTTATACATTTATCATATATTTTCAACTATATAAATTATGAAACCATTTTGGAGATCTTTCTGGGCTTCTTCTCTTGCTAGCGTCATTATAGGATTGTTGTTGTGTTTAGTCCTTTTTATTATTGTCTTCGTTGTTTCAAACAACCTGTTTGAAAAAGAGCCATACACTATAAAGGACAAGTCAATTCTTCATATTGAACTAAATAATTCAATCTCTGAAAAATCATTTTCTGACATCAACACTTCTGGTCAGGGTTTTATGGAAGAATCTTTTGGGATCAGAGAAATTAAAATTGGGCTTAATGCTGCTCAAAAAGACCCAAAGATTAAAGGGGTCTTAATTAATGTAGGGAATTTAAATGTGGGATTTGCTTCTTTAGAAGAAATAAGAAACTCAATTATATCATTTAAAGAAAATTCAAAAAAATTCGTCTATGCTTATTCTGAAATTTATGACCAAAAAGCTTATTATTTATCTTCTATTGCAGACAAGGTTTATTTAAATCCAGCTGGGGTGGTTGATTTTAGAGGATTGTCAGCAGAAATAATGTTTTTTAAAGGCACCATAGACAAACTAAATATTGATATGGAAATCATTAAAGGCCCTAACAATGACTATAAAAGTGCAGTTGAGCCATTTACAAAAACCCAAATGAGTCCTGAAAGCAAACAACAAACTAAAAAATTCCTTAAAGATATTTGGGGGAATATGCCTTCAAACATTCACTCGTCTAGAGGAATTTCAAAAGATTCTTTAGTCATTTTTGCAGACTCATTATCAATTAGAAATGCTCATGATGCAAAAAACCATCAATTGGTAGATGACCTTATTTATGAAGATCAGTTAATCTCTTTACTAAAAAAGAAAACCAACACTTCTGAATCTAAAAAACTAAATTTGGTTTCTTTTCAGGAATATTGTAAGAATAAAACTAAAAATCATCCCTCATTTGTAGAAGAAACCAAAAAAGATGGAAATATCGCAATTATTTATGCCGTTGGACCTATTGAAAGCGGCAAAGGTTCTAATACAAATATGGGTTCTGCTACTATAGCCAAAGCTATTAGAGATGCTAGAGAAGATAAAGACATTAAAGCAATTGTTCTAAGAGTTAATTCTCCAGGAGGTAGTGTCTTAGCTTCTGATGTTATTTGGAGAGAAGTTAGCTTTACTACAGACCCATCAAGTAAAAACAAAAAACCACTAATTGTATCAATGGGTGACTATGCTGCATCTGGTGGTTATTATATTTCATGTCCTGCTGATTATATTTTTGCTGAAACCAGCACTCTCACTGGATCAATAGGTGTTTTTGGTGTTATCCCCAATTTTGGACCAATGCTTAATGATAAATTAGGAATCACCTTTGATAAAGTAGAAACTAATTTGCATTCTCGTCCTTTGCTTTCCTTAAATAATGAACTTACTGAAGAAGAAAGAGCAATCATTCAAAAAGAAATTGATGATATCTATTATTCATTTATAAATAAAGTTGCATTAGGCAGAGATGGTCTCAATAAAGAAGATGTAGATCAAATAGCAAGAGGAAGAGTGTGGTCTGGCAAAGATGCTTTAAACAATAACCTGGTTGATCAACTAGGTGGATTGGATGATGCTATTCAATATGCAGCTGAAAAAACTGGAATTAATGAAAAAAATATTCAACTACAGTTTTTTCCACAAGAAAAAAGAAATCCCCTACTTGATTTAGTTGAACTACTAGATCAGCTTGACGAGAGCAATGATGCTGATTCAAAAACTTCTATAAACCTTTTCGGCAAGTTTGAAGCTTTTATAGATATTGCCGAAAAAATTGAAACCATGTATCCGTTCCAAGCTAGATTGCCTTACAATATTATTATTGAATAATTATTATTAGATTTGCTAAAAATTTTTAAAAATGGCAGATAAAAATTTTCATGGAAGCACCGAAATTGTAGGCTACATTTATGTTACAATAGCACTACTAATTATTTTTGGTTTGGTATTCTTTGGCTAAAATGCCAAATATATTTGGCATTTAATTCTTAATTGATGTCTAAAAAAATTGGAGCTCCTTTTAATTCCATTTTTTCTTGGTATATAAAAAAACGTATACATCAAATTGAATTATTCAAAAAATATCCTTTTGAAGTTCAACAAGAGACGCTATTAAAATTACTAAAAACAGCAAAAAATACAGAAATAGGTAAAGCCTACGACTATCAATCGATTCATTCAATTTCTGATTTCAAAAACAGAGTTCCTCTACAAAAATATGAAGATGTTTTTCCTTTCATTAAAAGATCTATTAATGGTGAGAAAAATATTTTATGGCCATCACCTATAAAGTGGTATGCAAAATCTTCAGGGACTACAACTGGTAAAAGTAAATTCATACCTGTTAGTAAAGAAGCGCTTGAAGAATGTCATTATAAAGGAGGAAAGGACCTTTTGGCTTTGTATTATGTTAATTTTCCTGAGACCAAATTATTTAAAGGAAAACACTTAATTATTGGTGGAAGCTCAACTATTAACTATTTAAACAAAGATTCCTACTTTGGAGATCTATCTGCTATAATAGTAAAGAATTTACCATGGTGGTGTGAATGGAGAAGAACACCGAATAAAAAAATCACTCTTATTCCAGAGTGGGAAGAGAAAATAGCAAAGCTAGCAAGTACTACCATTCATGAAGATGTATATATACTAGCAGGCGTACCTTCATGGACATTAATACTCTTGGAATACATCCTAAAAGAAAACAATGTTAAGAGTATACTAGATATCTGGCCAAATTTGGAATTATATATGCATGGAGGAGTAAATTTCGAACCCTATAGACAACAATTTAACAACCTGATTCCAAAAAAAGAAATGAACTATGTTCAAACCTACAATGCTAGTGAAGGTTTTTTTGGAATTCAAGATTTAAAAACCTCATCTAACATGTTATTAATGCTAGATTATGGAGTTTTTTATGAATTTGTTCCTATAAATGAGCTACAAAATGAACAACCAAAAACCCTTACAATTAATGAAGTGAAAATAAATGAACAATATGCATTAGTTATCTCTTCAAATGCCGGATTATGGAGGTACCTTATTGGAGACACTATTAAATTTACTTCCGTAAATCCATTTAGATTTGAAATCACAGGCAGAACCAAACATTTCATCAATGCTTTTGGTGAAGAATTAATTATAGAAAATACAGATACTGCTATAATAACCGCTGCAGAAAAAACAAACACTATTGTCTTAGAATATACTGTTGCGCCAATATTTATGAATAAAAATTCTGGAGCACATGAATGGCTGATCGAATTTGAAGTTGTACCTGAAAACATAAATGCCTTTATTGAAGTTTTAGATTTAACTTTAAAAAACTTAAATTCAGATTATGAAGCTAAGCGATCTAAAAATTTGATTTTGAACCTTCCTGTCATAAGACCGTTAAAAAAAGGAATGTTTTACGGCTGGCTTAAATCAAAAGGTAAGTTAGGGGGGCAAAACAAGGTCCCAAGACTTTCTAACAAAAGAGAATATGTAGATGAAATCATAGAATATGCCAATAATCATTATTAATATTATACTGCTATTTTTTTCTATCAACTGCTTTACGCAAGATTCTTTGAGGATTCAAAATTCTATTGTAATAAATGGGGCTATTGATTTTTTTGAAACAGACCAGATCGGAAACATCTATCAGGTTTATAAAGATGAAATCATTAAGCTAGATCAAAATGGATTAGAGTTGTATAGATATAGCAACAAATCTTTAGGAGATATTACTCAAATAGATGTAAGTAATTCTCTTAGACCCTTAATATTTTATAGAGAGTTGTCAAAGATTGTTGTCTTGGATAATACATTAAGTGAACAAGATGATTATACCATTCAATTAGATGAATTAGGTCTTTATAGAGCACTGCTTATTGCAAATAGCAATGTAGATAATGGAGTTTGGATTTATGATCAGGATCAGAAGCAGATTTTAAAGGTCAACACAAAATTAGAAATCATTCAGGAAACTGGAAATCTAGCCATTTTATTAAATAAAGATTCCATATGGCCTACTCAACTTATTGAAAAAAATGGACGTTTATATATGTTAACTAAAAACGATGGCTTATTTATCTTTGACATCTATGGAAGCTATATTCAATCTATAGATATTTCATTAGCATCAAGCATTCAAATTCAGGAAGAATTCATTTATATATGTAATGGAGATCTATTTAATAAATACAATAGTAAAAGTTACTTGCAAACTGAATTTTTAATACCAAAGAAATACCAAACCATTAAGAAAAGTAAAACTTATTTTATAGGGCTGAGTCTTGACGGTTCACAATTTGACTTACTTGACCAATAAGAATTCAATACTGTTTTTTATCCCTAAAAGTTATCAACAATAAAATAAATCTTATTCTATTTTTTCTACTTTTAGAGTAGCATTAAAATTGATTGAATTATGCACATTGCAGTAGCTGGAAATATTGGAGCTGGAAAAACCACTTTGACTCGTCTTTTATCACAGCATTATGGTTGGGATACTCATTTTGAGGATGTTGATGAAAACCCTTATTTATTAGATTTTTATGACGAAATGCAACGTTGGTCTTTTAATCTTCAGATCTATTATTTAAATAGTAGGTTTACTCAAATTCAAGACATAAGACAAAATGAAAAGACCGTTATTCAGGATCGTACTATATATGAAGATGCTTATATTTTTGCCCCCAATCTGCATTCAATGGGCTTAATGACTTCCAGGGATTTTGAAAACTATTTTAGTCTTTTTACACTGCTAGAATCATTTATTTCTGCTCCTGATCTTTTAATCTATTTAAGAGCGAGTGTTCCAAAATTAGTTCAGAACATTCAAAAAAGGGGGCGAGATTATGAAGAAAGTATTCGTTTGGATTACTTAAAAAGATTGAATGAAAGGTATGAGGCATGGATTTCAACTTATGATCGTGGCAAATTGCTAATTGTTGATATTGACGACAACTCATTCAATGAAAATCAAGAGGATCTAGGAAGCATTATTCAAAATATTGATGCTGAAATTCATGGTCTATTTATTGAAAAATAAAAAAGCGACAATTATTAATACTGCCGCTTTCTAAATACTAAGTCTTACATTTTTTACTCTGACTTTCTCATTAAATATTTGTAAGTTGTTGTTCCTTCAGAAGATGTAGTAACAGTTTGCTCGACATAATCCCAACCATTTTTGTCCATAAAATTGAGTGCATGAACGTTACTATTAAAAGCCACAACTTTTTTGTCTTCAGTCATGATATTCTGTCTTTTTATAGACCATTGCTGACCATAATCAACATACACCTTAACTTTAGTAGGGTTTATTTTTGCAGAAATACGTAATTCACAAAACTCAATATCCAATTTATTGATATCTGTTTCGTTTACTAATACATGTTGTGCTTTTATTGCTGTTAATGACAAGAAAAAGCCACAAGCCAATATTAATGTATTTTTTTTCATAGTTTAAAGTTTAAAGTTTATTTTATAATATTACTACAATTTATTTACACTTTATATGCTAGATTTTAACATCTTTATTCTTTCTGGAGGTAAAAGCAGTAGGATGAAAAAAGATAAAAGCCTCATGCTATTTGACGGGAAATCTATGACACAACATATAGTTGATCGTTTCAGGAGTTTAAATCATGAAATTTTTATAATAAGTAATAATAAAAGTCATCAATGTTTTGGTGTGCCGGTAATTGAAGATAATTATAAAAACTGTGGTCCAATTGGAGGGATAGAAGCAGGGTTATCTTTCTCAAAGATAGAACAAAACATTTTCTTAACTTGTGATAGTCCATTTATTGAACATAGTTTAATTAAATATTTAAACTCTAATCCTACTAAAAGTGAAATTGTTTTTACTAAAGATGAAATTGCACATCCATTCCCTGGACTATATTCTAAATCCATACATGATAAATTAAAAACATTAATTCCTAAAGGCTTAAGAAAAATGACTGATCTTGAAAATTATTTTAATGTTACACAACTAGATTGTTCCCACTTTAATAATAACAATTTCATTAATTTTAACACCCCTGAAGATATTAAATACTGGAATGAAAATAACGCTTAAATATTTTGGAATTATCGCTGAAATAATGGACACAGAAAAAGAGACCATTACTATAGATAGTAAATCAATAACTATTGAAGATCTTAAAAGTATACTTAACAAAAAAAATAGCTCCATAAATGAGCAAGAATATAAAATTGCTATTAATCATTCAATAGCTGATCATAATATTACAATAAATAATAATGACGTTATTTCCTTATTCCCCCCTTTTTCTGGCGGATAATTACATAATATACTTTCATGAAAAAGCAATTTATTAGTAATAAATATAATTACATTTAAACCATGATAAGTGTTGAAGAAGCCATATCAAAAGTAGAAAGTAATATTGATATTTTAGAAACAGAATTCATTGCTTTAAAGAATTCTCTTGGAAGAGTTGTAAACGAAAATATTATTTCCCCAATTAATATGCCGCCATTCAAACAATCTGCTATGGATGGATACGCCATTAATTTTGATCCTCACTTGAACTCCTATCAAATTATTGATGAGATACAAGCTGGAATGGACCCAGCCGATTATAAAATTTCAAAAGGGGAAGCTGTTAGGATATTTACAGGGGCTGCTATCCCTAAAGGATCAACAAGTGTTATACAACAGGAATGGTGTAAAAGAACCAATAATACTCTAACTTTTAATAAAAAACCTCTCGACAACTTAAATATCAGACCTATTGGCGAACAATTAAAAAAAGGCGAAATAATAGTTCAAAAAGAACATCAAATAACCCCTGCAACAATAGGTCTAATAGCTGGATTAGGCATTGAAAATGTTTCAGTTTACATGGAACCCAATGTAGCTATAATTATTACTGGTAACGAGTTGGTTAAACCTGGATCTAAATTAACTAATGGTAAAATTTTTGAAAGCAATTCAAGTATGCTTACAGCTGTTTTAAATCAATATGGATATAAAAAAACAACTACTTTATATGCAAAAGATGATTATACTGAAACTGTGAAAGTAATTGATAATGCAATGAGGGAAAATGACATTGTCATAATGTCTGGAGGGATTTCTGTTGGAAATTACGATTTTGTTTTAGCTGCTTCTACTGAAATAGGTGTAGAAAAAATATTCCATAAGGTGAAGCAAAAACCTGGTAAGCCTTTATATTTTGGTAAAAAAGACAAAAAAGCCATCTTTGGTTTACCTGGTAATCCTGGAGCTACATTAACTTGTTTTTACATCTATGTTCTTAGGTACCTATCTTTAATAACCAAAAAACCATATCCAATAAAAGTTGAAAAAGCACAATTGTCAAAGTCCTATTTAAAAAAAGGATTCAGAGCTGAATTTTTAAAAGCTAAAATAAATAATGGTTCTGCTATTATCTCTTCTCATCAAAACTCTTCAATGCTTAGGTCTTTTTCAGAAGCAAATGGACTAGTTTATATTAGGGAAGAACTAGAGGAAGTTAATGAATCTAATGAGTTATTAGCTTATTTGTTGTTGTAAAAATTCATTGTCCTATCAATTCCAATAGTGCAAAATGAATAAATCATATCATTGGCAGTTTTAATTTTACTATCTAATGTTTGGATTTCTGTTAATTCCCAATTTCCTAGTACATAATCTACTTGCTGTCCTTGATGGAAATCATTTCCAATTCCAAATCTAAGTCTAGGAAATTTATTGGTGTTTATTGACTCCTGAATGCTTTTTAGACCATTATGACCACCATCACTACCTTTACCCTTGAGTCTTAGTTTTCCTAATGGCAAACTAATATCATCTGTAATTACTAATAAGTTTTCAATCTTTATTTTTTCTTTCTGAAGCCAATAATTCACGGCTTTTCCACTCAAATTCATAAAAGTAGTTGGCTTTAACAATAATAAAGTTCTTCCTTTATGTTTTAGCTCTGTAAGCTCGCCATGTTTATCAACTGAAAATTGAATATTGGATGCATTGGCTAATGCATCCAATACCTTATACCCAACATTATGTCGAGTAAATTCATATTTAGATCCTGGATTACCTAATCCTGTGATCAAAAATTTCATACACTAAATTAAGCCTCAGACTTTTCTTTATTTTCTTCTGAATCACCCTCTTTCTTTTCTCCTCCTTCAGCACTTGTTCCTTCAGCTCCTTCAGCTCCTTCAACTTCTTCTAATTCTTCTTCTTCCTCTTCAATTGCAGCTCTAGCTGTTTGAACCCCTACAACGACTGCATTCTTAGGGTCTAAAAATTTTATCCCTGGCAAAGACATATCAGATACTCTTCTTTTATGTCCAATCCTTAAAGATGTAATGTCAATTACAATAGCTTCTGGCATGTCCTGTTCTAATCCTAGAATCTGTAATTTTCTAAAATTTTGTCTTAATCTTCCCCCATTCTGAACTCCTCTTGAAAATCCTTCTAATCTAACAGGTATTTTTATTTTAAATGGTTTTTTATCTGAAACCTGTAAAAAATCTATATGTAAAATTCTGTCAGTAACAGGGTGTAATTGTGATTCTTGGACAATTGCTTTTAATTTTTCACCATTAACATCTAATTCAATGATGTAAACATTAGGAGTAAATATTAATTTTTTTGCCTCATTTTCTGAAATGGAAAAATGAATTTGTTTCTCTCCACCGTATAATACTGCAGGTATCCGTTCTTTTCTTCTAAGTTCGGTAGCACCTTGTTTCCCTACGTTCTCTCTAGGAGAACCGCTCAATGATACTGTTTTCATGATTGTGTTTTATTATTTATTTATTTTATTGATTTGCAAATACAAAATGATCACTAATAGATTCAAAGCTAATGTGTTTTTTCATCACGTCTCCAAACATATCAGCAACTTCCACTACTCTGATCTTATTACTTGATTTTTTTAAAGGTATTGTATCAGTAACTACTAATTCACTTAGTACACTATTATCAATGCGATCATAAGCAGGTCCTGATAAAACAGCATGTGTACAAAATGCTCTTACCGATTTAGCTCCATTGTCTAAAAACAATTGTGCTGCTTTGGTTAATGTACCTGCTGTGTCAACCATATCATCTATAATGACTACATCTTTTCCTTCTACATCCCCAATAATAGTCATATCTTCAATGACATTTGCTTTTTTTCTTTGTTTATAGCACAACGCTAAATCAACATTTAAATATTTAGCATAGGCATTTGCTCTTTTTGAACCACCTGCATCTGGAGCAGCAATTACCAAGTTTGAAGCATCCATTTTGCATAATATAGGAGCAAATAAAGTTGATGCAAATAAATGATCAACAGGCACCTCAAAAAACCCTTGAATTTGGTCTGCATGAAAATCCATTGTCATTATTCTATTAACTCCAGCCGCTTGAAGTAAATTTGCCACTAACTTTGCCCCAATTGCAACTCTAGGCTGATCTTTTCTATCCTGCCTTGCCCAACCAAAATAGGGGATTACAGCTATAATTCTTCTTGCCGAAGCCCTTTTAGCGGCATCTATCATTAGCAATAATTCCATTATATTATCCGTAGGTGGACAAGTAGATTGAATGATAAATACCTCACACCCTCTTACTGTTTCTTTAATAGATATTTGAAATTCTCCATCACTGAATTTTTGCAATTCGCAAGAAGCCATTGGATGGCCAAAAGCATTGGCGATTTTCTCAGCTAAATTCTTAGATGAAGAACAAGATAATATTTTTACTTTTGAACTCATGCTCAATAAATGGAGTGCAAATGTAAAGTATTTTTTTCCTTTTCAAAAAAAGGAATAGATATATATTATATTGGAACTACTTTCTATTAATAAACACTATTTATTATCTATATAATTATTGGTTTTAAAAATTTCTCCTTCTTCATTATAATACCGCTCCTCTGCTAAAGATCCGTTTTTATATATTAACTCACTTTCTAATAACCCCAATTTATTAAAATACTTTTCCCACAATAAAATTTCTTCTCCATTTTTACCCCAACATTCTTCAGCCTTAATGACCCCATTTTTATTATAATAACTCCAAACCCCTTCTTTCCTTCCATTATTAATAACTCCTGCTTTCTTTAAATGATCATTTGAATAGTAAATCTTCATTTTACCTATTCCTCTTTTAAATTTATCTTTTGACAACACCTTTCCTCTATAGTTGTAGCAAATTCTTTTTCCGTGCATCTTTCCATTTTCAAATGGTACTTCAGCAATGAATTGCCCTGTTTTTGCTTTGTAAAATGCCAACCCCGTGAATGCGACTCCTTGGTATAGATAAAGATCATCATTGATAACAAGCTCTTCTATTATTACAGTTTTATTTTGGGCTAAATGAGAATTAAAACATAAAATAATGAATGTAATTAATAAGTACTTAAAATTATAAATAACTATTTTCATTAGATTATTTCTGCTAATTGGCGGTGATTATAATTCTATTCAAACGAAAGAATAATAATTAAGGTTCAAACTTTAATAAACTTATCATATTTAAAAGATAAATTTTGTTAGGAATAAAACATGAATTAAATTCGCAAACCTTGATTAATACAATCAATTAATGCCGAAGTGGCGGAACTGGTAGACGCGCACGACTCAAACTCGTGTGCCGCAAGGCGTGTGGGTTCGATTCCCACCTTCGGTACAAATATAAATAACACTCAATTTTCCTCTTTATTTTGAAAGAAGTTAAAGTAACCTACAAAAAAAACAAACAACAAAAATATGACATGGCCTACCTAAGAATGGCTATAGAATGGGCTGAGTTGTCTAATTGTGAGCGAAAAAAAGTAGGCGCCCTAATTGTTAAAAACAGAATGATTATTTCTGATGGATATAACGGCACTCCTTCTGGTTTTGATAATTGCTGTGAGGATGAAAATGGGGAAACAAAATGGTATGTTCTTCATGCTGAGGCAAATGCTATTCTTAAAGTGGCCAACAGCACTAATAGCTGTGAAGGTTCTACTTTGTATTTGACCCTTTCTCCTTGTAGAGAATGTGCTAAGTTAATCCATCAATCTGGAGTGAGAAGGTTAGTTTATATTAAAAAATATAAAGATGATACTGGCCTAAAGTTTCTAATTAAAGCTGGTGTAGAAATAGCTCAAATTGAACTGGAAAAACCTATTGAAAAAGCATAATTATATAGCTAATTTATTGTTGCCTATTTTCATTGGAGGGTTCTCGGCAATCACCTATTTAATCGGTGCTAATTTATCTAAACCTATAAACGAAGGCAATGTAGTTGAATTTACCAAGTTCAATCAAATTTTAGACTTAATTGAGAATAAATATGTAGATTCTGTCGATAGAGAAAATCTATTCGAAAATTCAATATCAGGAATGCTAGAAAATCTAGATCCACATTCCACTTATATTAAGTCAGAAGATGTAGAGAGTGCGAATGAAAGTTTAGTTGGTCATTTTGGAGGAGTTGGTATTAGATTCATTATTTTAAGGGATACATTGATGATTACCAATGTTATTAAGGACGGACCTTCATATAAAGCTGGCATGAAAGCTGGCGATCGAATTATAAAAGTCAATAATGAAAACATTGCTGGAGTAAAAATCACTAATCAAGCTATTCTAGAAAAACTAAAAGGTCCTTTTGGGTCTAATGTTAAAGTAACTACCTTCAGCCCCAACACTAATAAAGAAATAGAATTAAAACTAATTAGAGATTTAATAGCCCTACCTTCTTTAGAAGCATCATTTATGATTAAAAGATCTTCTATCGGCTACATTAAATTAAATAACTTTTCAAATACAACTTTTAAAGAATTCAAAAGTGCCTTAGATAATCTAAAAAGTAATGGAATGAAAAGCCTTATTCTAGATCTTCGTAATAATACAGGGGGCTATTTAGATCAGGCTATAAAAATTTCAGATGCCTTTTTATCACAAAACAAAATGATCGTATATACAGAGGGAGTACATGAGCCTAGATCAAATTATATAGCTAAACAAAAGGGGGGTTTTGAAAATGGAGAATTAATACTTCTTATTAATAGCTACTCTGCATCTGCTAGTGAAATCGTTAGTGGAGCAATACAAGATAATGATAGAGGAGTAATTATTGGGAGAAGGTCATTTGGAAAAGGTCTTGTTCAAACTCCTATTTCATTATATGACAATTCTGAATTAAGGTTAACTATCTCTAGGTATTATACCCCTACTGGAAGATGTATTCAAAAACCTTATGGTGAAAAAGTAGACTACAGAAGTGAGATCCTAGACAGGTTTGAAAGTGGCGAAATGCAAGAATTAGACAGCTCTATCTTTGATAATGCTAAAAAATTTGTTACTCCTAAAGGCAAAACAGTCTATGGTGGAGGCGGAATATTTCCTGATATATATGTCCCTTTAGACACCATTGACCTTACGGTTAAGGTGTTAATTTCATCAAGTTTAAAAGAATATTGCTTTGATTATTTTTGTAATAACAGGCAGTCTTTAAATTATAAAACCATTAAGGATTTTGATAATAGATTTTATATTTCTGATCAATTGTTTAATGATTTTCTTCAATCTATAAATCAGAAAATGAAATTAACAGAAAATGAAATAATAAAATATAAAAGTCGAATAAAGAATTATTTAAAAGCTGAAATTGCTACATATTTATTTGATGTTGAATCTATCTATTATATAAACTACTCTTTTGATTTAGACATGCAAACAGCTATTAAGAATTTAACTCATTAATAAGCTTACTTATCATCCTTCTTATCCTCATCCTTTTTATTTTCAGGGTCCTTATCTGATTCCATATTAGAGCGAGTAGTGTTATATTTCACTCCTTGATTCATTTTAGAATTTACATTAACTCCATCCGAATTATTTTCTATAGTGGGATTACTATTCTTTTTTAATTTCGATGAAGTTGAACATCAGCTATAAATAATAATTATAAAGACTAATAAAAACTGTTTTATCTTAATATTTCTCTTCATAATAATGACTTACTAATGCTTGTAAATATAATACTAATTACAAAAAATGTGTGTTGAGTTTTAATTAAATGGTATAGTCTGAAATTACAACATCTCAGGATCATAATCCTCTATATCGAAATACACCTCTTCATTGGGATCGACATCTCCATAAACATCTACTTCATCTTGGGTAACAATATACGTTCTTTTGTCTCCATAGACAGTAGAGAATAATGCCTCAAAAGAGATAAAATCATTTACCATCATCTTGAGTTCTGCAAATTGTTTGTTTTTTCTACTCGTAAGATCTTTTTTACACTTAGGGCATATAAATACGACACGCTCTCCGTTTTTAAAATCTGTAGGTGGACTTGTGTAAAACTCATAGTTGCCAGGCTCTGGCTCCAGGAAAATCAATCCTTTATGTCGATGCTCTACTCTTTCAAAATTCAATTGCACTTTCTTGCCCTCAGTCAAAGACTTATTACATTTGGGGCAATGATATTGACAATGCTGAACCATATATCGTTTTTCAGAGGATTGACAATGTTGTTTTATTAATTATCTAACAAGATAATAATAATTGCCAAACAATCAAAAATATGTTGAAAACTGATAAATAATTTCAAGTATCCCAAAAATTAGAAATAATCTGTCAGCATAAAAAGTATTCTCTAATTAAATCTTACTTTTGAAAACTGAAAATTTTTAGCATGTATAGAACACATTTAAATGGTGAATTAAGAATTGAACATCAAGGTGATACTGTGACACTTTGCGGTTGGGTGCAGAAAACAAGAAATCTAGGTGGCATGACCTTTATTGATCTTAGGGATCGATATGGAATAACCCAGCTAGTTTTTAATGAAGAGATTAACCAGTCAATTTGTGACCAAGCTAGAAGTTTAAGTCGAGAATGGGTGATTCAAGTTACTGGAGAAGTAAAAGAAAGATCAAATAAAAATAAAAACCTTCCTACAGGTGAGATTGAAATAATAGTTAGCTCATTAACAATTTTAAACGAGGCTAAAACCCCTCCATTTACTATTGAAGATAATTCTGATGGTGGTGAAGAGCTTAGAATGAAATACAGATTTCTAGACCTAAGAAGAGGCCCCCTTAAAAACAATCTACTTTTACGGCATCAAATGGGAATTGAGACTAGAAAATATTTAGATAATCTTAATTTCTTAGAAATTGAAACTCCATACCTGATTAAATCTACTCCTGAAGGAGCTAGAGATTTTGTTGTTCCCAGCAGAATGAATCCTGAACAGTTTTATGCGCTACCTCAATCACCACAGACCTTTAAACAGTTGTTAATGATCAGTGGCTTTGATAAATATTATCAATTGGTTAAATGCTTTAGAGACGAAGACCTTAGGGCAGATCGCCAACCTGAATTTACCCAGATAGATTGTGAAATGGCTTTTGTTGAACAAGCAGATGTACTCAATACTTTTGAAGGATTAATCAAACACCTTTTTAAGACTGTAAAAAACACCACTTTTGATGAAGCATTCCCTGTAATTACCTATCAGGATGCTATGCAAAAATATGGATCAGACAAACCAGATATTAGATTTGGAATGACCTTTAATTATTTAGATGAAATTGCTAAAGGCAAGGGATTCAATGTTTTTGACAGCTCAGAATCAATCATAGCCATAAACGCTAGTGGATGTTCTGACTATTCAAGAAAAAAATTAGACGCTTTAACCGATTGGGTAAAACGCCCACAAATAGGAGCCAAAGGATTGATCTATGTGAAATGCAATGAAGATGGTTCTTTTAAATCTTCTGTCGATAAATTCTTTGATCAAAAAGAGCTTGGTCTTTGGGCTGAAAAATGTAATGCCAATAAGGGAGACTTATTGCTTATTTTAAGCGGGAAAACGAATGAAGTACAAAATCAAATGAATGAATTGAGATTGAAAATGGGCTCAGATCTTGACCTTTGTGATTCTGCTGACTATAAACCTATTTGGGTAGTAGATTTCCCTTTACTAGAAAAAGATGAGGACACTGGCGCTTTCCATGCTATGCATCATCCGTTTACCTCTCCAAAAAATGATGACCTTGAGCTACTTTCCTCTTATCCAGAAAAAGTAAGAGCCAATGCATATGATTTAGCCATAAATGGCGTAGAAGTTGGTGGTGGTTCTATTAGAATTCATGACAGAAATGTTCAGGAAAAAATGTTTGAATTGCTTGGTTTTTCTAAAGAAGAGGCCAAAGCACAATTTGGCTTTTTAATGGATGCTTTTGAATATGGCGCTCCTCCACATGGTGGGATTGCTTTTGGATTTGATAGGCTATGTACATTGTTTGGTGAAAAGGAAAATATTAGAGACTTTATTGCTTTTCCTAAAAATAATAATGGAAGAGATGTAATGATCGATGCGCCATCAAAAATTGATAACGCTCAATTGGATGAGCTTTCACTCAAGCTTTCTTGATCTTTTAAATTCTTTTTGGCTTTTCTTACCATTAGAAAAGAAAATAACCCTATTAAAACAACTAGCATTGTCTGTGTTACCCATAACAATGCTCCAAATCCAATGTGTTCTGGCATTGCTATTTGTTCATTGTTTTCTATAAATTCTGGGTGCATGTAAAAAGTAATAACAATTCCTACCATAATTGGATACAATCCTAATCCACCCTGCACAATTATAAATCCTACAGTACCCATAATAAAAGCTGAAAGCATCCCATCTAGAGGCATATTATAAAGATCCCCCCAAGCATAAAAAGGAATCCAAAACATCAATACATAAGCAGCCCATATATAGAAAGTATATAGTAGATACATCCCACTATCCTTCATAAGGAAAATGCTTTTAAGACCAGTAATAAACCCTAAAATGAGTTTATTTATTTTCGCCTTCACTTTTTTATTAAATAACCATAATAACACCAATGCTAGAAACCCCACAGCTAGAACAATTACTGTGATATTTGTAATAATAGAAGTTGCACTAGCACTTCCATCACTAGAAGAATTTATTCTTTCTGCAAGCATATAAAGATCATCTAGATTGTCTAAATTGATTATTAAAGCAATACCACAAATTATCATCAAACAAATCAAATCAATGAATCTTTCAGTAACAATCGATCCAAATCCTTTTTCAAAAGGGACATTATCTGTCGCAGTCAGCACTCCTGCCCTAGAAGCTTCGCCCATTCTAGGAATAACAATATTCATGATATAACCAATCATGATTGAATTAAATGAATTGAATAAAGAGGGTTTATAGCCCATGGGCTTTAGTACATATAACCATCTTTTTGCCCTTGCATAATGGCTGAATAACCCTACTAATAATGATAAAGAAAGTATAAAATAATCTGCTTCCTTGAACACATCAAAAAAAGCAGTTTTCGCTTCATCATTAAATGTATTCCAAAAATACCAGCATATATAGATGCCTAAACATACCGGTAGAACAATCTTTAAAAACTTCAGCAAATAATCTTTCAAAACTTTATTTTAAATAGAGGGCGAAATTAAAAATTCAAATGATATAACCCTTAATTTAAGGCAATATTGTCAATTAGTCTTACCTGCCCCACCTTAGAAGCAGTAAAAGCCCTCCATTTTGCCTGTCCATCCCCTTTTTTACTTAAGTTATTGGCATTTCTGATCTCAAAATACTCTGTTTGTAGTGTATTACTTAAAAGCGATAAACATTTTTTCTCCAAAGACTCTCTGTAATTAACATTGAAATGATTCTTACAATATTTCAATGTTTTATAAATCTCTATTGCTAGCTTTCTTTGTGATGAATTCAATAATGTATTTCTTGAACTCATTGCTAATCCACCCTTTTCTCTGATTGTTTCGCATCCAATCACTTGAGTCTTAAGATGAAACTGCTCAACCATTTTTTTAATAATCAATAATTGTTGGTAATCTTTTTCTCCGAAAAAAGCCATATCAGGAGTTATTAATTCAAATAACAACTTTACTACCCTGCTAACTCCCTTGAAGTGGCCTTCTCTATAAGTGCCCTCCATTACCTTATCTATCTTATCAAACTCAAAAACAACTGCCTTCTCGTTATGATATATTTCTTCAGTTGAGCTTGGAACAAACACCATATTTACATTTAATTTTTGTAATAACTCAAGGTCTTTTTCAATATTAATTGGATAGTTTTTTAGGTCATTTTCATTATTGAATTGTGTAGGGTTTACAAAAATACTAACTACAACTTTGTCAGATTGCTTTTTCGCTATTTCTACTAAAGATAAATGACCTTTATGTAGTGCCCCCATTGTAGGCACAAACCCTACAATACTATTATCTTTTGCATTTACCCACTGCCTAACCCCTAAGTTACTGTAAATCACTTCCATAGCTTGTTTAAAGGATGGCAAAGCTACTTCATTTATTGGTTTTTGTGGATTTTTTTTTATATTTTTGTAGCCTCTTTTTAAATAAATCTGAGATTTAAACATATGGAAAAAAGTAGAATTTTATTTGTAACACAAGAAATTACCCCATTCCTTAACGAAACAACATTAGCAGAAACCGTAAGAAAGATATCACAGGGTGTTCATGAAAAAGATAAAGAAATAAGGATTTTCATGCCTAGGTTTGGTGTCATCAATGAAAGAAGACATCAGCTACATGAAGTAATTCGTCTATCTGGAATGAATTTGATAGTAAATGATACTGATCACCCTCTTATTATAAAGGTTGCATCAATACCACAAGCCAGGATTCAAGTTTACTTCATCGACAATGAAGAATTCTTTAAAAGGAAAAGAGTTTTTAATGATGAAGATGATAAATTCTTTAAAGATAATGATGAAAGATCTATATTCTTTTGCAGAGGTGTCGTTGAGACTGTTAAGAAATTAGGATGGAAACCTGATATCGTCCATTGTCATGGGTGGATGACTTCTTTATTGCCTTTATATCTTAAAAACATGTATAGAGATGATCCGCATTTTATAAATGCGAAAACCATGTATACAGTATATGATGACGGCAGAAAAGAAAAGCTATCTAAAAAATTTATGGACAAATTAGCCTTTGATGACATTCCTACAGATGGAATTATTCATAAAGACACTCCTACTGTAGATTCTTTAAACTATATAGGTGTTCAGTGGGCTGATATAATTGGCATAGGAAATGACACAATAAATCCTGAATTGGAAAGTTATATTGTAGAAAGTGGCAAGCCTTTATTAGGTTTGCAAGATGAAGATTGTTTAGTTGATGCACATCAGGATTTTTATGACAAAGTTCTCAGCGAGAATGGAGTTCTTGCAGATTAAGCCAAGAACCTTTCAAAGATTATTATTAAATACAAAACACCTAATACTTTCAGTAATTTTAATTGCTTTGGTGTTAGTGTCATGCAATAAAGTTGATTCTTTTGGCTTGCAAGTACAGCCAGAACAAGACCTTCTAGGTATTAATCAAACTGATTCTACAACCCTATTAACTTACACAGTAAAGGAAGATAGTTTACCTTCAGATGAGATAAACGGGCCTAATATGTTAGGATCCTCTAATGATCCTTTTTTCGGCACTACAAATGCTTCTGTTTATACTCATATTAGACTAGAACAATCTTATGATTTTCGACCTAATGGAACTGGTTCATTAGATAGTTTAGTTGTTGATTCAGTAATTCTTTATTTAGCTTTAGACGGTTATTATGGATCACTAGGCGCTCAAACATTTGAAGTTTATCAATTAGCAGAAGACCTATGGCTGGATTCTAGCTATTACACCAACTCAACTCTACTAACAAATACAACAGACCTTGTAAGTTCAGGAAGCGGAATAATTGATCCAGACCCATTAGTTCCTGGTTACGTAAATGGAGAGCTTGTTGATGAAGCTGTTTTAAGAATTCCATTGAGTATAAACGATTTTGCATGGCCAATTATTAATGAATCTGGAAACGCAACATTAAATGGAAATGACGGAACTAACGAATTCATTGAATGGTACAAAGGTCTTTTCATTACAACAAACAATTCTTCACCTTCATTGAATCAAGGGTGTATTTACTATACTGACTTACTTAGTTCTAATTCTAAAATCTCCCTTTATTACAGAGATACATCAGGCCTTGCTGCTGAGCATGACACTATACAATTTGATTTCAATTTAAATTCAAATTGTGCAAGGTTTCATAATGTAACTATAGATCAAAATAGTTACCCTGTAGGTGATCAACTTGATGATTCCACGCTAGGTCAAGAAACATTTTTTGTTCAGTCACTTGGTGGAGCCAAAGGAAAAATACTTTTCCCATTTCTAGATTATATTAACGATAGCTCATATGTAATAAATAAAGCTGAGCTCATCCTCCCATTTCAATTTTATTTCCTTGATGCTTACTTACCATCTACTGTTTTATACCTTACATCAGAAAATGAAAATGGAGATGACTCGTTTTTACCAGATTTTTATGAATCTGATCATGGTGGCGTTGCTGACCTTAATAACCATTACTATAAATTTAATATAACAAGATATGTTAACGAAATTGTCGCAGGGAAGTCATTAAACCTACCTTTAACGGTTATTACAAGTGGCTCTGGCATAACAGCCAACAGGGTTATTCTTAATGGCAACAATACTTCAAAAAAGGACAAGCCAAGATTGATACTTACTTATTCAAACTACTAATTAAATGTGTGGAATTGTAGCATATATTGGGTCACAACAAGCTTATGATGTGATTATTAAAGGATTAAAAAGGCTAGAATACCGTGGATATGATAGTGCAGGCATTGCATTACATAATAAAAGCTCTTTAAACATCTACAAGAAGCAAGGCAAGGTCTCTGATTTAGAATCCCATATTAACGGACAAGATGTTAGTGGCTCAATTGGAATTGGTCATACTAGATGGGCTACGCATGGACCTCCTAATGATGTTAATGCACACCCACACTCATCTGGAAATGAGAATTTTTCTTTAGTTCATAACGGAATTATTGAAAACTATTCTGTGATAAAAAAAGAGCTCACCCAAAGAGGACATGAATTCAAAAGTGACACTGACACTGAAGTACTCATTCATTTGATCGAAGATATCTATGAGAAAAATGAAGGATCATTATTTGATGCTGTTAGATTGGCATTAAATGAAGTTATTGGTGCTTATGCAATTGTTGTGATCAACAAAAACAACCCAAATGAGTTAATTGCTGCAAGAAAAAGTAGTCCTTTAGTAGTTGGAGTTGGTGAAGGAGAATATTTCTTAGCTTCTGATGCTACACCTATCATTGAATTCACAAAAAATGTTGTGTATTTAGAAGATGGTGAGATTGCTCATCTTAGCCTTGATCAAGGTTTAAAGCTTAAAACCATAAAAAATCAAGAGAAAACTCCATATATTCAAGAATTAGAATTACATCTAGAAGCACTTGAAAAAGGAGGTTACGAGCATTTCATGCTAAAAGAGATTTATGAGCAACCTCAGTCTATACTAGACAGCATGAGGGGAAGGCTAAAGCCTAGAAAAAATATGGTTGCACTAGGTGGCATAAAAGATTATGAAGAAAAGATCGTCAATGCTAAAAGATTGATCTTTGTAGCATGCGGCACCTCTTGGCATGCTGGCTTAGTAGGGGAATACCTATTTGAAGAACTTGCTAGAATTCCAGTAGAAGTAGAGTATGCTTCTGAATTTCGATATAGAAACCCCATAATTAATAAAGATGATGTTGTAATTGCTATTTCTCAATCTGGTGAAACAGCTGATACATTAGCAGCTATTAAGTTAGCAAAAGAAAAAGGAGCCACAATTGTTGGGATATGCAATGTAGTAGGTAGCTCTATTTCGAGAGAAACTCACTGCGGATCATACACTCATGCTGGTCCAGAAATAGGAGTTGCTTCCACTAAAGCTTTTACAGCTCAAGTAACTGTATTAACGCTAATGGCACTTATGATCGGCAAAAGAAAGGGCACTATTCCTGCTGCTAGATTCAATAGGTTATTAATTGAACTAGAATCTGTTCCTGAAAAAATAGAAGCCGTACTTAAACTTGATAATCAAATTAAAAAAATCTCAGAGAATTATAAAGACTCCAGCAATGCATTGTATCTAGGTAGAGGCATCAATTTTCCAGTTGCTCTAGAAGGCGCACTTAAACTAAAAGAAATTTCTTATATCCATGCAGAGGGATATCCTGCAGCTGAAATGAAGCATGGTCCTATCGCATTAATTGATGAACAAATGCCTGTTTTTGTGATTGCAACCAATGACTCAAGCTATGAAAAAGTGGTATCCAATATCCAGGAAGTAAAAGCCAGAAAAGGAATTATCATTGCTGTAGTTACAAAAGGCGACAAAGAAGTAAAAGCAGTTGCAGATCATGTTATTGAAATTCCAAGAATTGACCAATCGTTAGTACCCTTAATTGCAACAGTTCCATTACAGCTATTAAGCTATCATATTGCTGTAATGAGAGGTTGTAATGTCGATCAACCTAGAAATCTAGCCAAATCGGTTACGGTAGAATAATCATTAAGGGTATTTGTTTGATCTAATTGACCCTCAAGGTTTTGAGAGGTGTTTTTAGTCGGGACGTTTTTTAAATCTTTTGTTTTATTAGTATTAAATACCAATGGAATCTTTAGAAAAAGGTTTAGTTCATGAACCTTAGTTTCCTTAATGTATGACAATGTAATGGATTGTATAAATAGGTGTACTAATGTCTTCTTCTCTTTATATGAAAAGGTCTTTTTAGAGTTAATTAATTCGGATATGTTATCAAGTGATGAATACCACTTATCCCTCTGATAGTGAAGGGTTAATAAGTTGTTTGTATTCTCTATTTTAACATTTATCTTTCTATAGTCTGTATTCAAGTTTTTCTTAATCCTCACATATATATCTTCTGAATTAAATTGTTTTAAAATCTTCTTTTTTTCCAATTCAACAATTCCATCAGAAACAGTCAATAGTTCATTTTTTAATTCTTTTAATTTTCTGGTCAACTTATACCTTTGTCTCCTTAACATTACTGAGAATTCGGGGTTTTCCTTCAATACATAATTGACGTGTGTTTTTAAATCAACGGTGTCTTTCAATAACCCTTTTAGAGTGTTCCAAACCAATTCTTCGGTGGGTTGAATATTGACACACCGTTTCATGGTACACACATTTTCTGATGGATATGATTTATTAAATTTTCGTTCTGATTGTGGACAATAATAATGGTGTATTGACCTCTCTGACTTTGTCCTTCCACCAATTGGAGTTCCACAAGAACAATACATAATATCTCTTATTAGATATCTATGTTGAGTCCTGTTCATTTGACCTTTTCTTCGAAGAGTTCTTAGTCTTTTGGATTGTACCTTATCAAATAGAGTATTGGATACAATCTGAGGAATATTATTTCTTACAGTGGTGTTTGATTTCTTATCATGGTATTGATCTATTCCAATATAGGTTTGATTTCTTAGAATAAGTTGAATGGAACCTAAAGACCAATGTTTATTACCTCTTCTGGTTATTACTTGTTCTCTTTCCAAACGTCTTTTTATTTCTTTAATGGAATGTCCTTCAGAATACATGGTATACATAGTTAGTATGTATTTACTTTCATATTCATCAATTACAAGTTTTGAACCTCCTTGAACCTTATCTATTCTGAATCCAAAGGGAGGATGACCTCCTCTGTAATAGTTTTGTTTTACTTTTTCTAATTTTCCTATTCTACTCCTTTCAGTTCTAACCTTATTATCATATTGAGATACTTCAGATAGAATTCCCAAGATGAGGTTTTCCATTGTTCCACTAGTATCATACTTTCCAGTTGATGTATATAATATAACTTCATTTTTAACCATCTTCTGACGTATGAGATACCATGTGGTTTGGTTTCGACTGATTCTATCTGTGTTATATACAAAGAGGTGTTTGATTTTACCTTGATCCATTAGATTTAAAAGGTTAACCATTATAGGTCTATCATCCAACGTGTCCTTGTTTGATGAGGTACCTCCTTCATTGTGAATTTGATACTTCATCTTTAATTTCTTGGATAATTCAATCCCTTGTTCTTGTTGTGTTTTTAATGAGGTTCCATCATCCTCTTGTATCTGAGTTGATACTCGAATTAAAATGTGTAATATTTCCATAATTCCCTTTTAACTCGGGAATTTACGGATCATGGGTAAATATTATTTAGATAAATTATTGTACTTCTGATTTATTAAAAACATCATATAATCAATATCTGATTTTTCATCAAAATATATTCGGTATAAAGTTCCTTTTGTCCCTGACTTCCATTCCCAACTACCTTCAGATGAAAGTCCCTTTGGGTCATCTATATCAAAATAGTTCTTTGATTTACTACCATCAGGCATGACATTTCCTCTTAAAACTTCAATTTTTATTCCCTTCTTCATAAAGTTGAAGTAAGAAACAGTTTTCCCACTATACATTAAACTGATATATTGATTTTTAGGAACTATCTCAATATCATCTAATCCCAATAATCTATCATGTAATCTATTCCAATTATCTACTACCTTTTGAGAAGTTTTAGAAAGATGTTGGTCAATTGAATAAACCTTTACTTCTTTTGTAACTTGAGAAATAACAGAATTTGAATTTGAAGTTTCAAGGGTATTAATACTTTCTTTAGAATTTGATTTATGTTGATTTAAAACTACTGTATCATTAGAGTACCTTTTAATTTCCCATAATTCAAAAGGTAACCCTTTAAAGTTTACACTATCCTTTTGGAAGGAATTAAATGATGGAGAAACAAATATGATTTTTGATTGAGACCAATCAACATCTTCCATTCTTAGAACTTTATTAAAGTGTTGAGATAATACCAATAAGAAATCCGATTTGTTATTTAATAGTAATTGTAGGTAGGTATAACCCTGATCAATTACAGAATAACTACTCCCTTTTTTGTATTCAACGATAACGAAAGAGTTGTTTTCTTCATCAAAACATAAGGTATCAATTCGATATTTATCTACAGACAGTTCAGATTTAATAAATAAAAGATTAAATATGGAATCCGTATTAGTTTCTACAAGATTTTGAATGTCCCTTTCTAACTTGAAAGGATTCTGTTCTACCTCATTAACTCTGTTGTTTTTTAAGTTGTATAGTTTCATAATAATCATGTGAAATTAATTAATTCAGAAGATATATATGTGAGGATTAAGAAAAACTTGAATACAGACTATAGAAATATAAATGTTAAAATAGAGAATACAAACAACTTATTAACCCTTCACTATCAGAGGGATAAGTGGTATTCATCACTTGATAACATATCCGAATTAATCACCTCTAAAAAGACCTTTTCATATAAAGAGAAGAAGACATTATTACACCTATTTATAGAGTCCATTACATTGTCATACAGTAAGGAAACTAAGGTTCATGAAATCATCCTTTTTCTAAAGATTCCATTGGTATTTGATTCTAATAAAACACAAGATTTAAAAAACGTCCCGACTAAAAACACCTCTCAAAACCTTGAGGGTCAATTAGATCAAACAAATACCCTTAATGATTATTC
>Ga0114934_10000294_pt1 | contig 31797 bp, 26 predicted proteins | sample 4SBtaG_2_FD_99695 | JGI IMG/M metagenome (GOLD analysis project Ga0114934, IMG submission 99695) | Deep subsurface microbial communities from Kolumbo volcano to uncover new lineages of life (NeLLi) - 4SBTROV10_white metaG | ecosystem: Environmental > Aquatic > Marine > Volcanic ...
AATAACTTTTGAATCATACATCCAAGAGGATAAGTTAGAATCAACACCTGTCATTCCTGTTTGATAGAATGTTCCATTGAGAAGCCAATTCTCAGAATATGGTTCTACATTCGAAACAACGGAATTTTTCAACTCGGTTTCATTTGTATGTGATAAGGGGATGATAGATGAAAACATCAGGATTGAAAAAGTGAAGGCTAACATCCGATGTTGCCTTGCCATCAATTTGGCGTTTCCATGCCTTTATTAAAAGTTGTAGGATATTCGTTATTCAATCAATTGAAGACTTCTTCGATGAGCCAATCTGGGTCAAATTGTTTGAGATCTTCATAATTTTGGCCGATGCCTGCTAAGACTATCGGCCGACTTGTTGCGTGGGCAATCGAGAGGGCTGCACCACCTTTTGCATCGGTATCGAGTTTGCAAAGTACTGCACCATCAAACTTGAGCATTCTTTGGAATTCTTTGGCTTGCTCAACTGCATCGTTGCCTGCTAACGCATCACCGACAAATAATACAAGGTGTGGTTTTGTTACACGGTGGACCTTACGTAATTCTTCCATCAGATTGGATTTATTCTGCATTCTTCCTGCAGTATCAACTATCACAACATCCATTTTCCTGGCTTTAGCATGTTCAATTGCATCGCGGGCGATTGCTGCTGCATCTCCGCCACGCTGACTACTAATACATCGAATATCAAGCCGTTCAGCGTGAGTTTCTAGTTGGTCAATTGCTCCTGCCCTAAATGTATCAGAAGCGGCTAATACCACTCGTCTTCCTTTGTTTTTCAAACGATATGCAATTTTTGCTGTGGTGGTTGTTTTGCCTGTCCCATTCACTCCAACCATCATGATTACAACAGGTAAATCACCCGCTTCAAGTAAGGAATCAACTGTGGCATCAAAATCCCAATAACCAGTTGATAAAAGTGTACGGAGTGCTCTTTTTAGGGACGCTTCTACGACTTTAGAAAGGTCTGCGCCTTTACGAAGCCGATTACCGACTAACTCATTTCGCAAAGCGGTTATCACTTCCTCAATAGAGGCTCTGCCCATATCTGCTTCTAACATGACGAGTTCTAATTCTTCGAGCATGGCGTCAAGTGCTTCTCCGCCTTTGATTATTTTTCCACCACTCTCTACAACCCCACCTCCCAAGTCTATCTCTAGGGTTTTTCCTGAGTCGGTCTCCACACCAGTTGGTCCGGACGAACCACGTGGCGCATTCTTCACCTCTACCAACTTTCGACCAGTCGTTGAGCGCATGATTTGCAAATCTATTTTTGAGCCGTCGGGACGCACTTCTTGGTCTATATCAAAGCCCTTTTTCTTAAGGCGTGAACGTTCTTTTTGGGCCTCTTTTGCCTCCCTTAACAGCCGCTTTCGCTCTTTTTTCTCTACTGTTGGAGATATAGGTTCGGGGATTGGGTCATCTTCCCAATCATCCCATTCATCTTCTTCTTCGACGTTTTCAGATATTGCTTCAATTTCTTCAACATCTTCCCAATCATCGTCGGTTGAAGTCGTCACTTCGACTTGAGGGGCTTCTGATTGTGCCTCTTGCTCTTCTTTGATTTGTAGACGCTTTGCAATTGCTTCTTTTGCTTCATCAGATTCTTCATCAACAGTTAATGAATCAATATCTGTGTCATCTGCAACTTCCTTCACGCGTTTGCGAAATCTATCAAAGAATCCCATTAAATCACTTCAATCATCTAGTGTTAACTCACCCGAAACATTTCCTCTTCGGCGCTTTGGAATTGGTTTGGAGAGTGTTTGTCCCCCCCCTTGTTCTTCGGGTGGTTGTTCTTTTTCTGCAGCCTGTAATACTTCAGCATCATTTGTGAATTTACCTGCTAAATCCTTTACTTTCAATTCTGTATCATTGAATTCTGCCTGTAATGTTGATATTAATTCTTCAATATCAGAAACTCTTTTCTTTAAAATTTCAATCGCTTCGGATACATTTTTTTCTGCCTGAATCCCGCTCCCGATATCAACAACCACACCTGGATTATTTGGTTGGCCAACCAGTAATTGTGTCCCAGAACCCAATGGAATCATGATTTTTGGTGATGATTCATCGACAAGGGATTCAAGGGCTTGTATCACCTCTTGGTGTTCAACTGAGGCTTGACTTAGCCGCTCAATTTGTTCGCGTAAAGCGGTTAATTGTTGCCTATACATCTCTACGAGACGGGTTAATCGTTGTAATTCGGCGGCGTCACTCATGGCTCTCCCTCGTTTGCATCGGCACGCCCAAGGGTCATGAAGGCGTCGCCACAAGTGTATCGTTGGGTTATCTCCATAACTAATATGCAAACTCAATGATTTAGAGGGTGGTTAGGTGCGTATAGAAGGAAGCCGAGTCTTGGTGACTGGTGGCACGGGGTCAATAGGCTCTGAAATAATTCGACAATTGTTACAACGCAACCCATCTCATGTGGTGATTTTCTCACGTGATGACTCTAAACACTTCTATTTCCAGCAAGAATTAGCAAAGCACGATAACATCACTTTCATCATTGGAAATGTTCGAGATAGGGAGGCTTTAGCCAGAGCTTTTGTTGGTGGAATTGATATTGTTATACATGCCGCTGCGCTAAAGCATGTACTTATTTGTGAACAAAATCCTACAGAAGCGGTGAAAACTAATATTTTGGGAACTCAAAATGTTGTTGATATGGCTAAAGAAAATGGCGTTGAGGTGATGATGACAATTTCAACCGACAAGGCTGTTGCACCCACTTCAACAATGGGGGCAACCAAATATGTTGCAGAAAAATTGACTATTGATGGGAATTTAACTGGAGACACTAACTGCGCGTGCGTGCGCTTTGGTAATGTACTTGGAAGTAGGGGGTCAGTTATTCCTGCAATGATTAAGGGAATCCGGGAAAGAGGGGAAATTTGGATTTCTGATGAAAGGATAACCCGCTTTGCTATGCCAATACCAGATGCGGCTACATTGGTTCTTGATGCTGTTGACATCTGTTCTGGTGGAGAAATATTCGTATTAAAGATGAAATCATTCAGCCTTAAACAACTTGTAGAAGTTATGAGAGGGATGTCGTTTGCAGCAGCGGGTTTTGATGTTGATGTTAGAGGACTTATTCGTGCTGAGAAGTTGCATGAAGATCTAGTAACTAGTGATGAAATTAGAAGATTGTGGGAATCTGATTCACACTATGTTGTTGCCCCGCCTGTCGGAAACTGGAAACCAGGTACAGATTTATCAAAAATAGAACTCCAAGATTATAATTCAAGTAGCGGATTAGTATTTTCTAATGATGAGTTAGCACAACATATTGAAGAATGTGTTGTTGCTCTTGGTCTTGATTGATGTGAGATTATGATTGGCGTTACCGGGGCAACCGGATTCATCGGTTCTCATCTGATGAATGCGCTTGGTGATATTGGGTTTGAAATAGACTTAAGAAATTCAACAAATGAAGAAATACGAATAATGATTGATGGAAATAATTGCAATACTATTATCCATCTAGCAAATCCGATACCAAGTAATTATGATGATGATAGTGGAGAAATTAAGAGGGATGCAAGAAAACTTGCTGAACGATTAGTTGTGATTACTGAATCCATGCAAACAGCCCACATTATTGCACTATCTTCAATTAGAGTTTATCCAAATGGGTTGCCTGTTTTTACTAGTAAATCTCTATTGAATCCGATTGATGATTATGGGCAAGGGAAAGTTGAGATGGAAGATATTTTTACATCATCGAAACATCGAGTGACAGCTTTGCGTTGTTCAAGTGTTCAAGGGGTTGGTCGTGATGGTTTACCTCGGGGAGTTGTTGGTGCTTTTGCAAAACAATTTCATGAAAAAGGTGTGTTAAGTATAATGGGTGATGGTTTAGCAACCAAAGATTTGATTCATGTTGATAATTTGGTTTCCTTGTTAGTAAAAATCTCATCAATGAATATACCCGAAACGGATGTTTTTCTTCCGGTTGGAGGGGGGTCTTCCATCACTGTCGCCAAACTTGCTGAATTATTTACAACAGGAACTGATTGTAAAACAAAAACAATTGAACCTGCTAATTATGAATTGTCTGGTAGTGTTGATAACTCAGAAATTATGTCCTATGTTGATTGGAGTCCAACATGGTCTGTTGAAGATATGATTGATGAGGCCCTCAATGCAATGAGAGGTGTGGTGCAATGATTGGAGCAAGAAACTCCACGACAATAATCCATCTGTTCAAAGGAAAAAATCAGAGTATTGTGGACGCTGTCCGACGATACGAAGAATTGTATGGTATAGGCCCTGTTTGGGTGATACAAGTTCCTGCTAGAATTTGTTTGGCTGCTGATCACACTGATTATTGGTCTGGATTTACATCAGAACTTGTTGTAATGGCAAGTGATTCACAAATTATGACCGCTGTTATTGGGCCGCGGGATGATGGGATGATATCTTGTAATTCAATGAGCGAAGAGTTTGAACCATGGGAACAAGAATTAGGAGAAAATATCCCTAGCGGTGAAAATTGGTTGGCATGGCTTGAGTTGTTGGGAGAACCTACACCGCATTGGTCGAATTATGTGATGGGTTCTGTTAGACATACTCAAATGTTTGAAGATGTGGAATATGGTTTCAACATGTCAATCACTTCTTCTATACCACCTGACTCTGGTTCTTCTTCGTCCTCTGCATTAGCAATTTGCGGGATGTTTGCTGTTCGATTATCAAATCAACTTGATACGGATGCTGAAGTTATTACTTACGCTACTGCTGAGGCTGAATGGTTTTGTGGCACCAGGGGTGGAATGATGGACCACGCCACAATGATGTACAGTTGTGACGATTCTGTTTTGAGATTGACTTTCAATCCTTTTTCACAACAATCAATTCAATTACCCAAGGAAATGGGTGATGTGAAATTTGCTACACTGTTTACACACCCATCAAAAAAAGGAAGTGAAATTAAGCGGGCTTTCAACGAACTTGCTTTCGTTGCACGAGAAGTTGTCCCGCGGTTAGTTCCTAAAAATTGGCAAGATAATTGGGAGAATGTTGCAATGGAATTGCCTGAAAAAATGTCTCGAGAAGAAATTGCCAATCGCTGGCCAAATGAACGTAAGGTGTTTGAAAAAATGTATCCAGCCCTTTTTGATATTAGTTTTGAAATCAAGGTGGCAAATAGATTTAGATTTGCTATGCGTGAATTGGAACGAAGTAAAAGTATGCAATCGTTACTAACAAGTGGTAACTGTACTGCTGAACAAATTGGTATTATTATGAATGAAGCATGGGTTGATGCTGGTGAATTATATGGTATAAGGACAGCAGAAATGGATCAATTTGCAGACAAAGTAAGAGATATTGAGGGCGTCCATGGGATTAAAGTGATGGGGGCTGGATTTGGTGGTAACTTACTGTTACTAACTGACAGAGATGTTGATCTTTCTTCATTAGGTGATGACAGAATCAAAGAGTGCTCGGCAGGACGCGCCGCATCAATTATTGATGTGAATGATATGATGCCCGAGCTTGGTGATTCAACGCCACCTCTAGCAGCGGTATTGTTGTGTGGTGGGATTGGTAGCCGTATGCTAAAACAAGGAATTACAACCCATAAACCACTATTGCCTTTGAATGGGGTTCCTTCAACTAAATTGGTAATTCAACAATTACTTAATTCAAATCTAAATTTCTCACAAATATTAGTTGTTATCCCACCCGGAAGGGAAGATGATTATGAAGAAATTTTGACCGGTTTGGGTGTAAAAATTGTTACCCAATACGAAGCACTGGGTACAGGAAATGCTGTGCATTGTATTATTGATGAATTATTATCTCCAATTGAACAAGTGTATGTGTCATTTGGCACCCAACCCCTGATCAGAACAACAACAATTGGGAGTGCTTTAGCACATCATTTGAATTCAGGGGCCGGGTTCACTTTACCAACAACTCTCCGGAAAAACCCATACGCGCCATTAATCAGAGATGAAATGGGCAGAGTTGTTGGTTCGATAGAAACCCATCTTGATAATGCTGAGATGCCTGATTTTGGTGAAACAAATGTTGGTGGATACTGGAGTAGTAAACAAGCTTTAGAAACAGTGTTGGGTGAATTACATTCAAAACTTTATGATGAAGAAAATAAACGATATAACACAAATTCGGGGGAGTTGGGTTTCCCAAATGAGATGACAAAGGGTTGTCTTGAGGATGGCCTTGGGGTGGAAGGAATTGCAATTGCTGACCCAGAAGAAGTGGTTGGCCTCAAAACCCCCGAACACATCGGAGAGGTTGAGCAGTGGTTAAACAAAGGTTGGCGGAGGTGATTTATTGGCTGTACTTCTTTATCTTACAGACCGTTGGCCATATCATCCAGGTGAATCGTTTATAACAAGAGAAATACGTGATTTAGCACCACATTTTGACAAGATTCAGTTACTCCCACTTGCAGAAGTTATTGATGAAGATAGAGCGCCTAGAGAATATCCTGAAAATGTAGAGTTATTGACTGAATTAAGAGAGAAAATTTGGAATAAATGGGGAAAAAGCGGGGCCCTCTCAAGATTGGTTGGGGGAATTTCTAGGCCACTAATTTCTTGCAAAGAAAGTTTGCTCTCAAAACCATTCAAGCCACGGGAAGTAATTGGTGAGATTTCACAAGTAAGAACAATCTGTAATGAAATAGAGAAATATATCGATATGAAAGGTGTTGATGCCTGTGCTTCTTTTTGGTTGAATAGAGGGGCTTCGGTTTGTGCCGAATTAAAACGTCGGAATAGACATATTGTTGCCTTTTCACGAGGGCATGGTGGAGATATTTATTCAGAAAGGAGAAATATGGCTAACTTACCACTTCAATCGACATCTTTGAAGAATCTTGATGGGATTCTTCCTGATTCATCAGCTGGAGTCGATTACCTCACAAACAAATTCCCTCACCTAAAAGGAAAAATTGAGGTTGGGAGATTAGGTGTTGATAACTGTGAAAGCGTGGATGGTTCAAGTGATGGAACCTTGAGATTACTTTCTGTTTCCACACTAGTGCCAGTTAAACGGGTTCACTTAATTGCTGAGGGGTTGAAAGTGTGCTCTCGACAAGTGATTTGGACCCATATTGGAGGCGGTGAATGCCTTAGTATTGTTGAAGAATCTCTAAAAAATATGGGTGACAATATTGAGGTGAATATGTTGGGTCAATTACCCCACAATGATGTTTTAGAATATTATCGAGATAATCCCATTGATTTATTCATTAATGTCTCTAGTAGTGAGGGTTTGCCAGTTAGTATAATGGAAGCATTTGCAAATGGAATCCCCGTTATTGCTACTGCTGTTGGTGGGTGCCCAGAAATTGTTAGTTCAGATTGTGGGTTTTTGTTAACACCAAATTTTGAGAGTAAAGAATTGGCAGATGTTGTTGATAATTATGATCTTAATTCTACTGAAATGAGGGTTTCGGCGTTGGAAAAACAACGTATCGAATATTCGTCGGAAAAAAATCAAGCGGCCTTCGCAAAAATGATTATCTCTAAAGTAAACCAACAAAAGAAGTGATTATTCTTCTTCAGAATCGTCTGTCTTAGTTGCAACTGGTTTTGGAGACTTACCATCGCGGAATGCTGAGATGACAATCGCAGAGGTTGATGTCGCTGGATCAATCTGTTCGATACTTGCAATTTTGATTGCTCGGCGGCTGACTCTGTGCCTGCTCCCAAATGATGATTCAACTCGATGCCTTGCTTCATCTTCATCATTAGCCACCACGTCTTGTGAAAATTGTTGGATTACTTTTCCATTGGGGAATTTACCCACTACTCGATAAGCCTTCATTGAGCCGCCGACTTGGGTTGTCGTCTTAAACGCGACGGGAGGTGACAAAATCATGGCGAGGGGGGTTAGTGTTGTTTTTCTTGCAGTGTTTTTCATATTCCCACTTCCACCAATGCCACATACTGAACAACAAGAATTTGGCGAAGTAATATTTCAGTCTGATACCCCATTGGATGTAGATAATTGGCACGATTTAGTGGAAGAGGGATTTATTCCTTTACGTCAATTAAGTGCTAATGAAATGCTAGTCTGGGGACCTATTGATAAAGATGAAATACCCCAAAAAATTGCTGAATATAGGGGTTTGAATGATGAATATCAAAATTACATCGTTATTCTTGAACCAAGATTAGAAGTGAATGAAAAGGAGGAAATTAAAACTGTCTTGAATATGATTGGTTTGAATCCAATTACAATTTTCTCACCGATGCAGGGATCACCTCTCTCGGAAATAATTCAAATCACACCAAGTAATGATTTTGAAAATTGGTGGCAATTTGTTGAAATTATACACGGCATACATTGGGTTGAACCGGTGCTAGAAACAGTGGGAAGAAATGATGTTGCGGCAGCAATAATGCAACACGGAAATGTTACTGGGCAACCCGCTTGGTTGTTTGGATTGGATGGAACTGGAGTAATAATTACTAACGCGGATTCAGGAATTGACCGCGACCATGCTTGCTTCCGTGAGGCTACTGAACCAGGGGCTTCAGGAAGTGAATGGAATAATGCAACAGGCACACCGGGGATAAATCATAGAAAAATTGTTTATTTCAATGGAACAATAGATGATTGGGATTCACCAAATAATCAAAATTATCAACATGGAACTCACATAGCGGGGAGTTTGGCTTGTCGTTCAATTTGGGAAGTTTCCTCAGAAAGAAATGGTGATTGGACAAACGCAACTCCTGGAGAAGGAACTTCAATTGCCCATGGGGCTCGTCTGGTGATTGAAGATGTTGTAGATGATGATGGTTGGCAAATACCCGATATTGGTGAATTATTTTGGGAAGCTAGTTCACATGGTAGTGTAATACGCTCAGATTCTTGGGGGGATGATAGTACAGAATACACGCTTCGGACAAGTAAATTTGATACTTGGTTATTTTCAGTACCTTGGTCGGTTTCTTTTGTTGCTCCGGGAAACACGGGAGATGAGGTTTTGGAACCTGCAAATGGATTGAATGTTGTTTCTGTTGGTGCCGCCGCTAAAGATGGGACTGATGATTTGTGGACTCTCTCTCCAAGACAAGAAACTGCTCAAGGGAGATTGGGAGTCACTATTGTTGTCCCTGGCGAAACAGTGATTTCGGCTAAAGGAGATGGTGTTCATGATTCTAATAATGATGGCTGGAAGAGTTCGACGGGAACTTCGATGGCGACTCCACAAGCAGCAGCATTCGCTGCTGTTATACAACAAATGGTGGAAGATGGTTGGGTTGGAGGAAATGAAAGCAAAAATATTGTTTCTTCGAATTCATTAAGGCCTGATTGGGCAGAATCGGTTGAAGGAAATTTGAGTGAAGGAAATCTCTCTTTGGCTCAAGGGTTTACTCCGTCAGGCCCACTTATCAGGGCGTTGATGGTATTGAGTGCTAACTCACTTGAAGGAGGGCGGCAAGCAGAGTTGACCCTTGGGGTAGCACCAGATAACCAACAAGGATGGGGGCGGCCAAATCTATCCAACCTAGTTGATTTTGCTTATATCAATAACCAAATGAATAATTCTACAGTTGACCCATCAGCAAATATTTGGATACATGATTCATTCCAATTGATTGACAACAACTGGAAAAGTATGATTGATGATTGGGTTGATGAAAACCCGCTTGATTCAGTCTCTAATCATAATTGGGGAGGAGCAGGGGCTGCTGGGCCATTCTTGTCATCATCAGAAAGTGTGGTTTGGAAAATGCCAATTGTTCCTGGTGTTGATTTCGATGTTAGGCTTGTTTGGAACTCTGCCCCTAATATTGATTCACGCGATGATTTAGATCTCGTCGTAACTTTACCTGATGGTCAAATCTTCTTAGGCAATGATATGACTGGAGAAGGGGTGAAAGAAAATATTGAGACTATCGAAGGCGTCCATATTCCGTCGGCAAATCTTGATGGAATTGGATTTGTTGAAGTTCAAATTCTCGCTCATCAAATAAACATCGGGCCTGAGAAAGGTGGAGTTGGGTTGAATGGTGATAGAATTGGATTTGCATTAGCGGTGAAGGGTGTTGAGAGAAGTTCTGTTGAAACAAGCACCCCGTGGTTAGTAGTATCCCTAAATGAGAATGGAAATGGGGAGCAGGGTGACGATTCTCTAGGTAAATATTGGTTCATTATGATGGCTATAATAATATTAATTTCAGCTGGATTAATCCTAGTTGAGAGGCATAAAATTTCTTCTCAAATAGTGGTTGATGAAATTATTACCGAAGGTGAACCTTCAAACCATGATAGCGACTCCCTGCCGATAGCGGTAGCACCGCGTGTAGGTGACGACTATGAGTGAAAGACTGTACATCGGAATAGATTTAGGAACATTTCAATCGACAATTGCTGCGTCGAATGGAACGAATGAAAGTGTATTAACAGTGGTTGGAAAACCTAAGGATCCTATCGCTCGTAATTTCTTGAAAAGAGATACCTTGTTTGGCGGAGATGCGCTGAAAAATAAATTAGCATGTAATCTATATTATCCACTTTCAGCAGGAGTTGCCCAAGATGATGAAAATAATTTGGCAGCAGCAAAATCGTTTGTGACACACTTGGTTGAAGCGGTTGACCCTGAAGAATACGACGAGGTTTTCGGTGTAATATGCTCACCATCTCACATTTCATTCGTTGACAAGAGTAATTTGGTCAGCGTTCTAAGAGGCCAGGTAAATGCAATTATGGTTGTTAGCGAACCATTTGCAGTCGCATTTGGTCTTGATGAAATTGGTGGTAGTATTGTTGTTGATATTGGTGCAGGTACAACCGATGTTGCTCGAATCTACGGTACATTCCCTAGTGAAGATGACCAAGTTACAATCAGCGAAGCTGGAGATTGGATTGATGAGCGATTAATGGAATTAGTTGCAAAGAAATTCACAGGTGCTCAACTAACAAAAGACATGGTCCGTCAATGGAAAGAAGCGGGTTCATATGTTGGTGGAGATGAAAAAGAACAGATGGTCGAACTTTCAGTAGATGGAAAGAAGCAAGTTGTTGATGTCGGCGACTTGATTCAAATCGCTTGTGAGGAGTTAGTTCCTCATCTCGTAAGGACAATAAAAGGAATTGTTTCTGATGCTGACCCAGAGTATCAATCATTGCTACGAAATAACATAATTCTTTCAGGTGGCGGCTCCTTAATCGATGGTTTGGCAGACCGTGTGGCTGATGAACTAGCAGATATTGGTGATGTTCGTGTTTGGTGTGCTGATGATCCAATGGCAAGAGTTGCAGATGGGGCATTAAAACTGTCAATGGTAATGCCTGATGACCAGTACACTGCAATTAGTTGAGGGTGATTTGGTGGCCCAGAAAAGGGTTCAAGAATGACTTGCTTTGACTAGTGACAAGGTGAAGGTTCAAGAATGGTCCTCTTGCGATAGGGTGTTTGATTGAGCATGGGGCGAGCTGAGACCACTAATGGAAAAGCCACTTCTAGAGATGATGTGGACCGCGCTGCACTGGCAGGTATGTTGTCAGGATATGGACAAGAACAACTTGTTGATGAAGTAATTACTGCCTGGGAAGAGTTGGCTTCGGCAAACAAAGAATTAGCAAGTTCAAATCAAAGAAACCGGGTTATGGAACTCGATTTATCAGAACGCGAGGAATTGGGCGCGCCCGATAGGGCACGATTGATGAAATTAGATGAGGATTTACGGGAACGGGAAGCAAGAATTATCCATCTTGAAAGAATGCTTGATGACATAAAAAGAGAAAAAGAAGCGATTTCTAACTCTGTCGGAGCAATTAGAATAGATGAATTAGAACGTAATGAGGGTCAACTTTCAGAAAAAGTTGAATCACAAGCAAACATCATAGGTGAATTAGAAGGAAAGTTAGACCAATTGGTAGAGGCATTGGAGAAAGCAGCGGAAGCGGGTTTAACTTCAATCACTGCTGATGAAGTCCGAAATTTGAACCGTGAACTGGAAGATGCTCATCGGAAAATAGAAGCAGAACAGATTGAAAATAATACTGTTTCAGAAGAAAGAGACAAACTTCGAGAAATGGTAACTCAAACAAAATCTTTGCTTGAACAAAGGGATCTTCGCCTCAAAGAGTTAGATGGGCAAATGCAGAGAATGATGGACGGGCCACGTTCTATTTCCGCAGAACATGATTACCTTGTCGAACAAATTGAAGAATTAAAACGTAGATTACTTGAGAGAAATAGAGAATATGAGGCTCTACGAAGAAGAGAGAGAAGATTACATAGAGACGTATTTGAAAGAGACGAAAGAATCCAACAAATGCAGCTAACCATCAGTGATATTGAAGGTGGTTTATCAGACCGAACTGCTGAGTTAAAGAGTTTAGAAGAAGTACATGAAAGAATGGCTGCTGAGGTTGATGGCTTACGTAAATCAGAAAGAACAAGGGGAGTCGTTAGTGGGGCATTCCAAGATTCTCTGGGTGTTTTGAGAGCACATGAACAAACCAAAGCAAGACGAGATGTTTTGGGGAAAGAAGAGGATGATACAATTCTAGAACCTGGTGTTGGAAGTGCGCCGGGTGGTTCTGCCGCTCCGGCTTTGAAAGATATTGATGAACTTGATTGATGAATAATTTAGTTCACAAGGTCATTTCTGAAATGAAAGTTTGAAGGGTCGTTTGAAGTTCGTGAGAATTTGAAAACTCCTCTGTTAAATTTCCAGTTACTATCCAGTCAGCTCCTGCTTCAACGGCTATTCTCGCTGTTTTTCCATCTTTTATTCCGCCACCAACTAGAATCGTTAGATTACAAGATTGGCGGACTGCTCGAATTAATTCTGCAGAAACTGGTTGTTTCGAGCCACTTCCTGCTTCTAAATAAATTGTAGAAAATCCATATGATTCAGCACATATAGCATAACTTGTGATAAGTTCAATATCATCCTCTGCAATCAAATTTGCTTGACCGACTTCTCCTACTTTGCCACCAGGAGAGCAAACAACATAACCCATTGATATTGGAATTACATTTGCTTGTTTAATCGGTGTGGCACCTTTTAATTGCTCTTTAATTAGAAATTTTGGTGTCCTACTATTCATCAACATCATGAAAGTGATTCCATCTGCTGATGGAGAAAATGCATTTGCTGCTGCTGGAAATAAAATGACTGGGACTTCCCACATTTTGGAATAGGCTGTCGAATCTTGTGATGCATTCCATGAACATAATTCCAGAGTTTCTTGAATCGCCTTCACTGTTTCATGAACATTATTACTATCTGTTCCAGTTGAACCTCCAACAAAGATCATTCTACTTCCAGCAATAACTGCAGCAACACATCTTTTAGCAGCCTCATCACTAGTTTGGGAATCAGGATCAATCAAAATGATGTGTCTAGCAGTCTCATTATTAGAAACATAATCTAACAGACTTGACTCAGAAGAAGACCACATTGAACCACCCGAGGAGTGGCTTGTCCTTTTGCATTACCTATTGAGATAAGCGTTGGAAATTTTTTCAAATTTGTTTTTTGCTAATTCTAATGAAAAATCAATGGTGTTTTCTTCAGTAGATGATGAGTTGGCGTTGAGTATTTGTAAAATGGTAAATTCTGTGGGTAATTGTGCATACCACCCTTCCCAAGTACCATCACTTCTTTGCCATCCTTTAGATTGAGGTGATTGCGAAATCGCCCCAATAGGAATGGATGTTGATTCTCTTGTGCAATCAATTACTAAATCTCCTTCCCAGGTCGTAGATTTTCCACCAACTCCTACCAAAGATAAGGTTGTTTCAGATTGACTAACAACCGTTGTTCGAACATCGATTTTAATACCCTTACTAACTAAGGATAAAGCGAGGTCTTTTTCTAACCAGTCTCGTCTAAAAGATAATCCAATATTTTGATTAAATTTGGATGTATATGTTGGAGAAATTAGCCAGATATTCAAAATATCAAGCCATTTATTAGAATTTACAAGAAGCCCTGAGCCTAAACAAGGAAAACCGATTTCCGCTCTTTCATCTAAAATATAAATTGAAAAATCATCGTAATTCTCTTTGTGTAATAAATGAGCAAGAGCTAACCCTGTGAGATTGGCTCCAATAATTGCTACCCTCATACAACCACAACTATTCCTTTTCTAGAGATAATGCAAAGACAGGACAAGAAGGGATACAGAGTTCGCAATGAGTACATGTAGGTTCATCAACGATCACAAGAAGTTCATCCAAAATTAATGCATCCACTGGGCACAAAGCAATACAAGCAGCACAACCGAAACAACGAGTTTCATCGACAACAAATAGTGTGTCTGGTATACGTGCCACATGAACTCGAAGAGACCCTGCATTTTCAATGATGTTACCCACCCCTTTCTTTCCACTGCAACTTTAGAAAAAAAAAGCAATACAAAATTTAGTGTGATGATTTGTGCTAAAAGCAATACGTGTTCAAGTCAGAACGCGGACAGGACATAATAGTTAGTCCGATTATTGTTTGATTTTTCCATCTCCAAATCTCTATTTTATTTTTCTACTGGAATCAAGGGGGACCCTATCCCATCTTTACCCAAGGTTGATGAAACATCGAAGTTACGGAAATTTGTTATCATGGTTCTTTACACTCCTGGCTCAACAACGAATTATGATTCTAGCCCGGTTGAGAAAGGTAAACTACGTTATCATTTTCTTGGAGGCGGTGAAGAAGTTGGTAATGTGGGATGTATTCTTGAAGATAGTTCGGGAACTAGATTACAAATTGATTATGGTTTTGTCCCGAAAAAACCCCCAACTTATCCAGAAGAAGGCCCACCTGTTTCAGATGTAATTTTGACTCATTCTCATATTGATCATGTTGGGCTTGCACCGTGGGTGGTAGCGTCTCATGGAGCAAAATTACATTGTACAGAGTTAACAGCTGCAGTTCTTGAAATGATTTGGAGAGATACTTACAAAGTGAGTTCAATTGAAGGGCAACCACTTCCTTGGGATAAAAGAGATTTAGAAGAGGCCCTTGACCAAATAGTAACTCATTCCTTTGATGAATGGGTCGACCATGGTGAATGGAAATGGAGGTTTTTGCCTGCCGGTCATATTCCTGGCGCTGCTATGGTGGAAATACAATTTGGTGATCGAAATTTATTGTGGTCAGGAGATATAGATACAAGGTCATCTCCTTGCGTTATTGGTGCTAAAGCAATTCAAAGTGATATTTTATTCCTTGAATCAACATATGCTGGTAGAAATCAACCCGACCGTGAAAGTGAGATTCAACGTTTCATTAATCGAGTCGTGGAAGTTGTAGAGAGAGGTGGGACTTGTTTAATTCCTTCTTTTGCTAATGGGAGAGGCCAGGATATGCTCAGTCATTTATGGGAAAGTAATCTTGATTTAGATGTCCATTATGATGGGATGGGAAAACGTATTCTCAATCATTATCTTGACCATCCAGATTACATTAGAGATTCTGAAAAGTTTAGAAAAATTAAACGCTGGGCCAGATTAGTATCAAGTAAATCTGATAGAAAGAAAGCCATTGATGCAGATGTTATCGTAACTACTAGTGGTATGTTAGATGGTGGCCCTGCTCATTGGTATCTTAATCGATTGAGGCATGACCAAAGAAATGCAATCTTACTAACTGGTTACCAAGCTGAAGGCAGTGGTGGGAGACAAATTTTAGATTCCTCTCGCTTGAAAATTTTTGGCAAATTAGTTGACATCAATTTAGAGGTGGATCAATTCTCTTTTTCCAATCATGCAGACCATTCTCTTTTAGTGAAGTTTGCAAAAGATGTTGATGCTTCTGAGGTGATTTTATTCCATGGAAATCAGGATGATGGCCAAGAATTATTAAAAAAAGAGTTGGAAAGTGAAGAAATGGTAGTTCACCAACCAGATAATTGCCGCTCATATATCATCTAATATATTCGTTCTTTCTATACCAATTATCTAATAGGACAGGCCTTGTGGAGTAATTGGTTAAGATGGCAAAGAAACCAACTGGAAAGAAGGCAGGGAAACCAAAACGCCGCCGCCGAAAGATGAAATTGACCCTTCGAAGTAAAAAAATGAAGGGTGAAGAAAGTTACATGGATAAAGTAGGTTGGTCAACCCAAAATACTGGTAGGGTTCTTGACGGAGTATCTAATGTTGAGGAAGTTAAGGAGATTGAGCACCAGTGTAGTTTGTGTGGTTCAATGAATAAAATACCTCGGCCAAAAACAGACAAATACAAAGTTTTGTGTGCCCATCCAGAATGTGGACACGAAGATGAAATCGGTTTCTAATTTATTAAATTAGTAAACCAAAAATTCGCTTAGATGCGGCAATTAGTATTACGCATACTAGCAATTTTTGGATTTTTGATTCAGATGAAATCTTTGAACCATAAATTGAACCAATAATGCCACCAACTAAAACAACAAATGCAAAAGCAACCAATATTTCAAAATCTAAATTTAACTGGCCTGACATCCCTGCTCCAGCCAATCCAGCAAGTGAATTCACTAAGATAAAAATTGCAGATGTAGCGGCTACTGATTTTGGTGAAGCCCATTTTTTCAACAGAACTATTGGGGAAAGAAAAATACCACCTCCCACACCAACTATTCCACTAACTAAACCAATTCCTACACCCCAGGGGGCAGCTTGTTGAAAAGTTGGAATCTTTGTTGTTACCTCTTCATCATATGCCATCGAGCCATATAATCTCCAAGCCGCTAACACTAGTGTTATTGAAAGTAGTAAATCATATACAGTTGCATCAATTAATAAAAATCCACCAATAAATGCCATAGGAATACTTGCAATAATAAACGGAATTGTCAATTTAAAATCATGGAAACCTTCCTTCCTGTAATAATAAAAAGCAAGACTTGCAACTATGAGATTTAAGAACCAAGCATGTTGTTTTAACCAAACACTTTCATTCAATCCATAAGATGTCAAAGACATAATTGCAAGATAACCAGATGCCCCACCATGGCCAACACTGGAGTATAAAACTGCCATAATGAAAAGGCCAATCAATAAAAGGCCAAATTCTACACTACTCACATTTTTCCCTCCTCTCATTTATTTTTGATATGTTCGGCGACTAACTCAAGGCCAACCACACGCTCCGAGAACCATGAAGGTGGGTGTGTCTGTTGAACAAGCGATCACATTAGCCAACCAAAATCCACTTTTATTTGAAACTGAAATCAGAAATTTATCTGACTCTCACAATATGGTATTAGCCACTTCATTAGAGTCAAAAGTTGACGACCCACGTTTTGATAATTCAGCAATGGATGGTTGGGCAGTAAAAGAAGCAGATTGTATCAATCCAAATTCTAAATTAGAAATAATTGGTACAATTCCAGCAGGAAGTTCAGAACAAATTGAAGTCAAACAAGGCCAAGCATGCAGAATAATGACTGGAGCACCAATACCTCTTGGCGCAGATTCTATTGTAATGATAGAGGATAGTGTAGTTGAAGGAGAAATTGTTTCAATCAATGGGCCAGCCCGTCCCCATTTCATAAGGAAACAAGGAGAAAACATCACAAAAGGCGAAATTGGGTTAGAATCTGGATTAAAGTTGAAACCATCTCATATAGCGATGGCAGCGATGATGGGATATGCAAAAATCCCAGTTATCAAACCACCCAAAATTGCAATTATTGGCACAGGTGATGAATTAATAGAACCCGGACAGCCATTAAAATCCGGCCAAATTTATGAATCAAATACGACAGCCCTAGTTGGTTTAGTTTCAGAAATGGGTTGTGAACCGGTCAAATTTCCATTTGTCACTGATGATCTAAACAGTTTAAGAAATGTTTTCGATTTAGCAGCCTCACAATGTGATGCAATTCTTACAAGCGGAGGAGTCAGTATGGGTGAGTGGGACTTAGTTCGTCGTTTAATGGAAGAAGAAGGAGAAGTAAAATTCTGGAAAGTTCTCGTTAAACCAGGAGGACCACCGTTATTTGGAACTTGGAAAAACACACCTTTATTCGGTCTACCAGGTAACCCCGTCAGCAGTCAAATTGTGTTTCTTTCAATTGTAGTCCCGTGGATTTCTAATTCTTGCGGATACGATTCGATTCAGGGTCCTAAATTATTTGATAAAGTTAAGGTGAAGTTATTGAATGCGGCAAAAGGAACTGGGAATAAAATCACATTGAGACGTATTCAAATTAGAGGGCAGGATGATAATTTGGTTGCCGAAGTACCTGAAAATCAAGGCAGTGGTAATTTGCGTAGTATGATTGATTGTAATGGTTTGACATTGCTTCCATGTGGTATTGATGGGAAACCAGGTGACATCATTGATGCACTTTGGTTGAGATGAAACTCATTCTAACTTTGAAACCATCAATTCAAGAACGGTGAACTCGCGCTCATGTTTAGCGGAGGTGTGTGATTGGTTGATGAGAGCACAGGACCACGCCTTGATGATGGCTGGATTGTCGTCAGAGGCGCAAGGACCCACAATCTACGCGATATCGATGTGAAAATCCCCCGAGGCAGATTTGTAGTTGTATCAGGAGTTTCAGGTTCAGGAAAATCTAGTCTCGCATTTGACACTCTTTACGCTGAAGGACAGAGAAGATATGTGGAATCTCTTTCTTCTTATGCTAGACAATTTCTAGGCCAAATGAAAAAACCAGACTGCGATAGCATTGAAGGCCTTTCTCCAGCCATTTCCATCGACCAAAAACAAGGTTCTCACAACCCCCGTTCTACAGTTGCAACGACAACAGAAATCCAAGATTACCTTCGCCTTCTCTATGCTAGAGTTGGTAAACCTCACTGCCCTGATTGTGGAAAAGAAGTTGCCCGTCGTACGGTTCAAGAAATTGTTGATGACATCGAATGGCGAATGGAAAACCACGCGGTTGCGGTCTGGTGTCCAACTATTCGTAATCGAAAAGGAACTCATTCAGATTTGTTCACGCAATTAGTGGAACAAGGTTTCGTGTTTGGTAAGGTGAATGGTAGGGAAGTAGAGTTTGAAGAACCACCAACATTGGAAAAAAACCTGCGCCACGACATAGATATTCGAATAGATAGATTGAGAATATATCGAGAAAACCGTCAACGATTAACTGAAGCGGTTGAATCTGGTTTGCGACTTGGCGGGGGAACAGTTGCTATTGAGAGCATTACTGGTTGTGAAAATAGTGAAGAGTTACCCGATGGTTCAATCTCGTCAACTACAGAAAAAGGCGAAGTAATTCCCTATAGCGAAGAATTCGCTTGTCCCACACACGGCTCATTTATGCCAGAAATGTCCCCGCGAATATTTTCTTTTAACAATCCCTTAGGGGCTTGCACATCCTGTCAAGGATTAGGTGTTGACAGGGCTTTTTCATATGATTTATTGATAAATGAAGAACGCTCCTTAGAAGGTGGTTGTGTAAGACCATTCCAATCTTCTATGATGGCAGGGTGGTACCGTAATCAGATGTGCCAAGTTGCTGAGAAATATGGATTTGAATCAAATATTCCTTTTTCAGATTTAGATGATGACGCAAAAGACATCATCTTGAACGGTTCAGGCTCAACTGAAATCACCTTCAAATTTGAAAGCGAAAAAGGATCAGTTTACCAAATGGTGAAACCATGGGAAGGAGTTTTTAATCGACTAATGCGTACTTATCGTGATACAGACAGTGAACGAAATCGTAACCGCCTTCAATCATACATGGTTGACCAACCTTGTGGGGATTGTGGCGGCCAAAAATTGAATCCAGCAGTAAGGGCGGTGACTGTTGGAGGGCTATCATTACCCGAACTTTCCGAATCTACCGTTTTAGAATCACTAGCAATCTTACAACAATGGCGACTTGGAGATTCGGATCAAGAAATATGGACTAAATTAGCTCGTGAGCCGTCAACAAGTGGTTCAGTACCCAAATCGGAAATATTGGGTAAAAGGGACCTTTTTATTGCTCGTGAAGTGCTAAAAGAAATAGAATCAAGAATTCAATTTTTGGCTTTAGTGGGGCTTGAATATCTCACATTAGACCGTCGTTCAAACACCCTATCAGGCGGTGAGAGTCAGAGAATTAGGCTTGCTTCTCAAATTGGAACGAGGTTAACTGGGGTAACTTATGTTCTAGATGAACCTAGCATTGGGCTACACGCCCGAGATAATCAACGTCTGCTCTCAACCCTCCGCGAATTATGTGAAATTGGCAACACATTGTTGGTGATTGAACACGATGAAGAAACACTACGGCAAGCAGATTGGTTAGTTGATCTTGGACCTGGAGCAGGGCGAGAAGGTGGTCGATTACTTGTCAGTGGCGGGATTGAAGAATTACTTGAACACGAAGAAAGTTTGACAGGGGCTTTTCTTTCAGGTAGAAGAAAGATTGCGATACCATCTCCAAGAGTAAAACCTAACGGGGATTGGCTGAAAATTGTTGGTGCCGAGGCAAATAACCTACGCCAAATAGACGTTAAATTCCCACTCGGTTGTATGGTTGCAGTCACTGGGGTATCTGGTTCTGGAAAGTCAACATTAGTTTCAGATATACTTGCTCCAGTGTTATTGCGGGAATTAAATGGCAGCGATAGTACACCAAGTAAACATGGGAGCGTATCTGGTTTTGATGATATTGACAAAGTAATAGTCATCGACCAATCTCCAATTGGTCGGACTCCACGCTCTAATACAGTAACTTACACAAAAGGATTTGATGAAATTCGAAAATTGTTTGCCACAACACCATTAGCAAAAGAACGCGGTTACAAACCGGGCCAATTTTCCTTTAATGTCAGAGGTGGTAGATGTGAATCTTGTTCAGGTGCTGGTTCAGTGAAAATGGAGATGCATTTCTTGGCTGATGTTTGGGTTACTTGTGAAATATGTGAAGGTACAAGATATACTCGTGAAACACTAGAAATTACTTGGAAACAAAAGAGCATTTCAGACATACTTGAAATGACAGTAAACGAAGCATGCCAGTTCTTTGAAAGCCACAAAAAACTGCATCGAATTCTAAAAACATTACAAGATGTTGGTTTGGGTTATATTCGGCTTGGCCAACCAGCCACAACGCTTTCTGGCGGTGAGGCACAGAGAGTCAAATTAGCAACACAACTACACCGCCCCACAACTCGTCATACAGTCTACATTCTAGATGAACCAACAACCGGGCTTGCTTTATCTGATATTGAACAGTTAGTCGACGTTTTGTTAAGAATTCGTTCAAATGGCCACACAATTATCGTAATCGAACACCATCTTGATGTAATCAAATGCGCTGATTGGGTGATAGATTTGGGGCCAGATGGTGGTGATGGCGGCGGTGATATTGTTGCAGTTGGTACACCAGAAGAAATCGCTAATAACGGCAATTCATTTACTGGAAAATATCTGAAAAAAGCACTTTTGAATATGTCAGAAGAATAAGTCTGTCAGCCGCTTCATTGATGGACGGTCGGCAAGACGGCACAGTCTGAAGAGGTGCTCGGGATGACGGTATTACAACCCCAGCGAGTTGAAGTGACTCCTAAATCACTAACAGGATTGAAGGATACTAGAGGAGAATCTATCCGTAGACAATTGGCTTCTGACCATGGCTTAGAAGTCCAAGAAGTACGCTCAATTACGGGCTATCTGGTTAAAGGAAATTTCAATGAAACACACCACCAAAAGATGGTTTCTGACCTTTTTTGTGACCCAATTATTGAGCATGGAGTAGTTAATCAACACATCTTGAATGACAAAGAAATATTCCCTCAAAATCCCGATATTGCAATACAAATTGGATTCAAGCCCGGAGTTACAGATAATGCAGCCCAAGCCGGGCTTGATGGTTTGAAAACCCTGTTTCCTTCCGAAGCAGAGAACGCAGAAGTATCTACTACAATGACGTATATTTTCTATGGGCTGCCGGATAATTTAGATTGTCAATGGCTTGCGAATCAACTCCATAACCCCATGATTGAGAGAGCCATAATCTCTGACCAAGAATCATGTAAGAATAACCAATGGCCCGTACTTGATTTCCCTGAACCACCGGTGAATATTTTTGGTACACCAACAACAATTGATCTAGAGGTTGATGATGATTCTTTAATCGAAATAAGCGACAAAGGTCTTCTTGCACTAAATCTAGAAGAGATGCAAACAATACAAGCACACTTTCGAGACCCAAAGGTACGCTCAACAAGAGAAAAAGAAGGGTTACCACCTTGCGCCCCAACTGATGTAGAATTAGAGTGTCTAGCACAGACTTGGTCTGAACATTGTAAACACAAAATTTTTGCAGCAAATATCCATCACGTGGATACTGAAACAGGTGAAGATACTCACATCGATTCTTTATTCAAAACTCATATCATGAAACCTACTTTCGATATTGCTGAGAAAGTAGACTGGTTGCTCAGTCTTTTCCACGATAATTCAGGAGTAATCGAATGGAATCCTGAATGGAGTCTTTGTATTAAGGCTGAAACTCACAATTCACCCAGCGCATTAGACCCATTTGGTGGGGCTATGACTGGTATTGTTGGTGTGAATAGAGATATTTTAGGAACTGGATTAGGAGCTCGTCCGATAGCCAATACCGATGTATTTTGTTTTGGTCCACCGGATTTTGAAGGAGAAATTCCAGAGGGATTATTTCATCCAAGCCGAGTATTCCGCGGCGTTCATGCAGGAGTGCGTTCTGGTGGTAATGAATCAGGAATACCAACGGTGAACGGCGCGATAGTGTTTGAGGAAAGGTATCTTGGCAAACCATTGGTATATTGTGGCACGGTTGGAATTATGCCTCGTCGATTAGCAGATGGTAGAGAAAGCCACGATAAAACACCAAGCCCGGGTGATGTCATCTACATGGTTGGTGGGCGTGTTGGAAGTGATGGGATACACGGAGCCACGTTTTCAAGTCTAGAATTAACTGAAGAATCACCTTCTTCAGCAGTCCAAATTGGCGACCCAATTACTCAGAAAAAGATGGTTGACATGCTCCTTAAAGCTAGAGATGATTGCCTTCTTCAAGTTACGACAGATAATGGCGCGGGCGGGCTTTCTAGTAGCATTGGTGAGATGGCCGAATTAACTGGTGGTGCAAGGGTAGACCTTTCACAGGTACCGCTCAAACAGGTTGGTCTTTCTTCATGGGAAATATTGGTTTCAGAATCTCAAGAAAGGATGACCGTTGGTGTTAGACCAGAAGATTGTCAAGAATTTGAAAAATTGGCTAGTTTGCATGAAGTTGAAGCAACAGCGGTTGGCACTTTCACAGATTCAGGCGACTTCCATATTTTACACGGTGAGCAATCTGTCGCCTTGCTGCCAATCGAATTCCTCCACGATGGTGTTCCCCAATTACAACTTGAGAGTGAATGGATACCGCCAGTCAATTCAGAACCGTCTTATCCTCAAACCGATGCTTCGGGTATGGGGGATGTACTATCTCGTCTTCTTGCTCGCCCTAACATCGCCTCAAAAGAATGGTGGGTGCGCTCATATGACCATGAAGTGATTGCTCAAACAGTAATCAAACCATTTTGTGGAGTAAACCACGATGCCCCAGGGGACGCGGCAGTAATTGCACCAATACATGGAGAAACACAAGGTGCTGTGATTTCTTGTGGTATAATTCCGAGATATTCAGATATTGACACTTATGCGATGGTTGCTGGTTGTATTGACGAAGCAGTGCGAAATGCGGTTTGCGTTGGTGTTGATCTTGATAGGATGGCGGGATTAGATAACTTCTGTTGGCCTGATTCTGTTGAATCAGAAAAGACTCCAGATGGTAGATACAAACTCGCCCAATTAGTGCGTGCTAACAGGGCTTTAGATGATGTTTGTAGGGCTTATCAATTACCTTGTATAAGTGGTAAAGATTCGATGAAGAATGATGTGATTATGAATGGTGAAAAAATAAGTGTCCCACCGACATTATTGTTCACGTTGTTAGGTAATCACCAAGATGTTCGTAAAGCAGTTTCAAGTGATTTCAAGAATAGTGGTGATGTCATTTACTTACTTGGGCAAACTCACCAAGAGTTAGGTGCAAGCGAATTAGTCACGATGTTTAGAGACGAATGTGGAGGTGGAATTGGTGGAAGAGTTCCAGCGATAGACACCACACGAAATCTTGCACTTTATCGCGACCTTACTGCAGCAATGCGTCAACAACTAGTTGTTAGCGCACACGATTGTAGTGACGGTGGCTTTGCTGTTGCTTTAGCGGAAGCTTGTTTTGGAGCAGATTCTGGTTGTAGAGTTGACATATCTGAGATATTCAATAATGACAACAGTCTTGACAAGTGGGGCGCGTTATTTGGAGAGAGCCTTGGTCGTATTTTAGTGAGTGTGAAGGAACAACACAGTTCTGAATTCGAAGCAGCAATGGAAAGTAATGCTTGTTTCCGGTTGGGTGAAGTTGTTAGTAGTGATGAAATAACTATCACAAAATCAGGTGAAACCATTGTTCAAGCAAGCATGGTAGAACTCAAACAATCTTGGCAAGCAACCTTGGATGGAGGTGGTGCATGAATGGTTGAAATCCCGCAAGTAGCAGTCCTCACTGGTTTTGGAATCAACTGTGATGTTGAAACTATGGCAGTGTTTGACATGGCAGGAGCAAAGGCTCATCGCATTCATATCAACAGTTTGGTTAACGGCGAAGATTCGTTAGAAAACTATCATATTATGGCGATACCTGGTGGTTTTTCCTTTGGTGATCACCTCGGCAGTGGTCGTTTACTAGGAAACAGACTTCGGTTTGGGATAAGGGAACAAGTACGACAATTTGTCAAGGACGGTAAACCCGTTATTGGGATTTGCAATGGTTTCCAAGTGTTGGTGAAAATGGGATTATTGCCTGGTGACGACGATGTATCATTGCAACAAACAGCATCTCTAACTCTAAATGACTCAGGTCATTATGAAGACAGGTGGGTTACCCTCGAATTCAATTCAGAGAGTCCCTGTGTTTGGACAAAGGGTTTGACACGTATGCGAACACCTGTAAGGCACGGTGAAGGAAAATTCGTAGTTCCAGACCAGTCAGTACTAGACCAATACGAACAACAACAACAAGTTGTGGCACGATATATTAACCCGGCTGACAAATATCCTAGCGCCTCAAATGAACCTCTATCCTACCCTCTGTGTCCAAATGCTAGCATGCGTAATATTGCTGGTGTATGTGACCCATCAGGATTAGTATTCGGACTAATGCCACACCCAGAAGCCAACCATTCAAAGTGGCTTGGCGCAACTTGGACACGTGAAGATATTAGTGAAGATTGGAAAGGTGAAGGCATGGCAGTGTTTGAGAATGGTGTAAGATATGCAAAAGAAAACCTTTAGTTGAATAAAGTACAATCAACTTGCGGCTCAATCATCATCTAACAAATCATCAACATCATCTACGATGTCCTTCCATTGTTTTCTTTCAGCACGCTTTTCACCAACTTTCAAGTCAACCATCAAATCTTTCAAATCGTCAGGCGCATCTTGACTAGCAGCACTGGCTTGTACTCTCGCGGTTAATTCATAATCTTCACCAGGGCGCTCTGAACGGTCTATTTGAGTGATTTTTTTACTAGGGACAGTTCTTGTTCCTGAATCATCAACAATATTTGTTGGTAATTCTTGTGATAAATCATGTAATTCTTTTTCAGTTGGGTCAGTGTCTTTCCATTTAGATTGGTTAGCCATTTCTCTTAATGTGTTCATTTTCTTCTTCTGTCTTGCTGTTTCAAAAGCAGCCTCAACATCTTCTTGAGTTACTGCTCTAGGTTGCTTAGATTGTCCGTGTAACAGTTGGGCATAAGCAGTCATCCATTCACCATGTGTTTCATCATGTTCGTATGAACTAGGCCTTGCAAGCATCTGAAACAATTCTTTTGACCACTGGCTAGCAAGTGATTGTGGTGGTAATTCCCCAACCCTCTCTCGAACATCTTTGTGAGTTGCAATACACCTTCGGCAGCGATTCGAACCCGCATCATCTGGTGCATCACATAGTACACAACAAGTGGCCAACCCCATCTCAAGCATTGCCCTCCTAACACCCGACATCAAATCTAGCACACACTCCCCCCCCTTCAACTCTCCCGGCTTGCGAACCCTCAAAGAGCCCGAACAATTCGCCACACTATGGCTAGGGACCCACGGGCATCTCGTCTTGACGACGACCCTTTTGCAAAGATTGATGATAATCAGCCATCAAATACAGGCGGCCCTCAACATGTTAGAGTTGTTATTCAACCCGGTCAACCAAATCCGTTTGAACCATTCCTCAAAGGTTTCTTTGATGTTGGTGGGCCAAGAGTTGTTAATCACAAAGGTTCCCTTTTTCACTTTTCTGAGCGGGAATTAAAAGATTTAGTAATGGCAACTTTTGCTTTTAGTTTTGCAATTTCCATAGTTTTCCATGGCGGCCTTTTCGGTATGCTAGAGTTGCCAATGGGCGTATTAGTTATCAGTTTGATTTCTAGCATGTTTTTTGCTCTTGCTGCACTTGGTCCCGCCTTCATTCTTCATGAGTTAGCCCACAAATATGTGGCACGACATTTTGGTTGCTGGGCGGAGTTTCGAGCAGACCCTCGCGGCCTAAAGATTGGAATTCTCATAGCTCTCGCTATTGGTTTTGTGTTCATGGCCCCTGGTGCAGTGATGGTGGCTGGAAGAGTTGGTCGCAAAGAGAATGGAATAATTTCTGTAGCGGGGCCGATAACAAATATCATCTTATTTTTCTTTGGAATGATTGGGGGAGGACTCCTCCTATCAATTTTCCAGCACCATGTATTAGTTGAACTAATTGTATTCTGGATGTGGGGCAATGCGATTCTTGGCGCCTTCAATATGTTGCCATTTGGCCCATTAGATGGTGCTAAAGTGAAAAAGTGGTCAGAACCCATCTTTTGGCTTTTTATGGCAATAACGTTGGCTTTAGTAGTCTCAGTTTTCAATGGCTATGCCTTCACAATTGTTGCTACCCTTGCAGGCTTACCAACACTTTGAGTTAGGTCAAAGTAAGGTATTTTCAATCGGCGCTTCATCAAGATGGAAGAATGAGTATACAGCCCACCATGTAATGAAATCAAGGCTGTTTACCAGGTTTGTTACGCCAGTATTTTCTTCTCCGTAATCCTTGCCTGTAGTATCCATCCAATCTTCCATTTCTTCAAGTGTATCACAAACTTGGTGATAGCACCAGTAACCGTCAACAAGACCTCCAAACCCAATAGTGACGGTTCCGAGGTTGTCTTGGAATGAAGCGTGGTCTGAACGTGCAGTGGTGTCTTCGTAGATGATTATCTCTGGCCTGTCAGAAGCGATCCAAGAATTATATTTCCAAGTGGATTCTTCAAATCCTTCGCCAGTGAGGGTGCCAATCTGTTGTTCAACACCCAAAGCATCAGAACCAATCCATTCTTGCAAGCCAACTAGTTCTTTTTGGCTCAGATTTTCATAAGAATCCGTCGGACCAAGATAGACTCGCATTGGCCAAACCTCCTCATCTTTAGGATAACCATCCTCATCAGGAGTTGGTTCAGGGTCACCATGTGGTGCACCGCCACCCCCGGGCCAGTTTACACCAGCCATGTCCAAATTGATGTAATTGGTTACAGTTACCTCAGGGTTATCCTCTTTGACATAGAAATCAGTCCAATAATCACTTCCTCGCTTGCCACCTTCTTCACCTGACCAGAGGCAGAAAACCATGGAACGCCGAGAATCAAAATTTGACATCATTTTCGCAGTCTCTAAAACCATACTGGTTCCTGCAGTGTTGTCATAAGCACCAACCCGGGTACCGTAAGTTCTGCTGCCTGTGATGTGCGGGTCAAGTAGAGGAATCGCACTATTTGCCGGCGGAGCAACGTCGAAATGAGCACCAAATACTAACCACTCGTTTGGCACTTCTTTACCCCAACGGTAACCACAAACATTCAGTGACTCTGGATTTTGTTTGTTGAATATATCTGTGAATTCGAAACGATGTTTCATAACCTCTAATCCAAAAGATTCTAATTCAGCAACTAAGTAGTTCGCAGCATCTTCGTATGCAGGATTTCCTTGACCCGCCCAACGGTCCCAGTAACCCATTCTTCGGTCAACATCGGTTGTATCGGGAGTCGGGTCTGTGATTTCATAAAGACGGTCGTAAACAGTTCTCCCGTTCATTATTCCAGTAGCAAAATCTCCACCAGCATCAGGTCCAAATCCTGGTGCTGAAGGTCTAATCACTGCGAATGTCTGAAAAGCCACTTTTCCTCCATTTTCAGTTGAATAATTGATTGAATCAAATGTACTATTATCTCCAACAACACGAGTAATACCACCATGTGAGGGTGAGTTAGCACCACCATCACCAATCCATGTACTCCATGAGGTGTTTGTGTCTCTTGTTGGCCAATCTTCTCTCCCTAGTTCACCGATCATAAATAGTGCAATTTCAGCTCGTGGCGGGGCCAAAATTGAAACTTCAACAGAACTTCCTTTTTTGATATCGATAATTGTGGAATTTTGAACATAACCACTATCAGGGTTCATAATCAAATACGGAATATACACAGATAAATCATTACTAGCCGAGAATTTTACGTTTTGAAAAACCCCACCGACTAGGGTTTGAACACCAACATCCAAGTCACTAGCACCGGGTAAATCATTATCATTTGAGTCTAAACAACCAGCAAACATTGAGGTTGTAAAAAGCAAGGTGAGTAGCACCGCCTTGACGCGCATTAGCAATGCGAACATCAATTCCCTGTTGAACCCAACGATTGGTGGAGCAGACAATTTCACTTGAAAAATAGCCGTAAACAAGTGAGCGAACCATCAGCACAACGGATGTGTTCCATATTAACACATGTAACATTGAATCCATGTTGGGACATCAATTCGGCAGTTTTTGGGTAACTATCTGAAATGATTACACAGCCATTTTCAAAGCCAATTGTGTTTGCTGCATATGATTCATCATTAGGTACCCAAATAATTTCTGCATCAAGACCATCAAATTGTTCTGGCTGCAAGTGTCCCTCTGCAGTAACCAATATTCCCGGGGCCGGTGAAGAACAAATTGTTGAAAGATGAAGTGTTGTTTCTGGGATGTCAAAAACAAAAGTTTTGAATCCTCTGTCATGGCAAACATTCTCAATAAATTTGACCCCATCTTCATTTGTTCTAGTGGAACGCCCGATTAGAAAATAATCGTCGTAAAAGACAACATCCCCACCATCCAAATTTGCATTTTCTGGCATAAATATTATCTCCAAATGTTGAGAAAGAGATTCAGCAACACTTACTGCCTCACCACGCCGACTTGGATGTCCAAGATTACAGATTACCGCGGCCCCATCTATTATGACAGCAGCATCTTCAACAAAACAACAGTCTGGATGGTTTTCTAATCCAGGAAGGATGATCACTTCCAAACCATTTTCTTCAAGAACCCCAATATAATTGTCATGGGTTTTAATTGAGGCTTCAATATCAGTTGGTCCGGAACCAAAAAATTTTGCTAAAGCCTTGGTGAAATTTGGAGATATTTCGCGAACGAGTACGGCCGACCGCTTGCGTCTATCCCAATCTGTCATCATTTTCCCGGCTGCTATGGGGACCATAAGTGTTCGGAATCCGGAAACATCCCGCCAACAAACGGAAACTCGTATTCAAAGTGAGATAAAAGGAGAGTTTATTTTTCTAAACCTTCCATAAGGTACGCTAAAATTAATGGTAACACAATAGTTGCATCAGATTCAATTACAAATTTTGGAGTTTTAACTCCTAATTTTTCCCAACTAATTTTCTCATTGGGTGGTGCGCCAGAATAACCACCATAAGATGGCGTTGATTCAGAAATTTGGGCGAACCACCCCCATAAATTAACATCTTCTCCAAGATCTTGGCGCAACATTGGTACCACACAAACGGGGAAATCTCCAGCAACACCACCACCAACCTGCAAAATACCTATTTTCGATTCTTGTTCTTGATACCAAGAAGAAATGTCACCCATCCTTGCCAAATCTGTTGTGATAATATTGTCGCTGGAGAGGGTTCCATCAATTAGTCGAGCAGAGAAAATATTCCCCAATGTGCTATCCGCCCAAGCAGGTGTGAAAATCGGAATTTGCATTTCTACAGCAGCTATCAGCCAACTTGTGTTCGGGTCGGCTTGAAATTCAAAATTTTCAGAATTGAGAATGTCAAATAAATATTGGTGGGGTGGATTCGTATCCTGATTTTTTTCTGCAGTTAACCACTGTTGTAAAAGAGCACTTTCTACAACACGAATAGCCTCTGCCTCTGGGATACAAGTGTCAGTAACTCGATTCAAACCTTGCTTTTGTAATTGCAATTCATCCTCAGCGCTTAGATTTCGCCAATCAACCTTTTTGTATGAATTATGAGCCACTAAATTAAACAAATCTTCTTCTAAATTTGCGCCTGTACATGAGATAGCGTGGACTAAACCAGCACGGATTGCAGGTGCCAAAGAGCGCCCGATTTCAGCAGTTGACATGGCACCTGCTAAAGTCACAATTAATTTTCCACCCTTGTCCAGAAATTCCTCAAGTGATCGGGTACAATCGGCTAACGCCCCGGCATTGAAATGATGATAATTATGGTCAATAAATTGACGTACACCAGACACAAAATCACTCCTTATTTTGTGATAAATCATCGTGAAGAAATCGCTCAACTACGTTACGATTCATTAATTTCAAGTTCACACACTTTGCAATTAGTTTGGCATGGATAACATCAGCCAAATCATTAGGGTCATGTGTTCCACAAGTGAAAGCATCAACTGCCAACCACCCTTTTTCATAATAACAGTGAGCGGTGATGTGGCTCTCGTCGATTAGGACAATCGCGGCAAATCCAGGGGGACTTTCAACCCCATCAAAAACCTCACAATGAGAGTGTACTTCTTTGACCCCACACTCTTTCACACTTGAGCGTAGTAGTGATAATACCCAAGTATCAACTTCCTCAACATTTGGATTAAAATTGACATAGTCAAGATACACATGTCGACCGTGGGCGAGTCGTACATCCAAGCCATCAGTCAGGTTGTTCACCACTTACCGCGAGGTGGGGTGATATTTCAATTCAACACCGTTCTCTATGAACAGTTGATATCTATTTGGGGTGGTGTTGTGGCTTTGTTTTGATGCAGAGGGCAGGATTTCAAACGGTCTGATGCTTCCTTCCCGTTGGTCAGTCCAGCATCAAACTCCAGCGTCAAATGGATTCCGAATAAACAGCCTCATTTAACGCGGAGTTCAAATCCTACCTTGATTAAATCTGTTGTGGCATGGTGATATTTGATGCAGAGGGCAGGATTTGAACCTGCGAACCACTGAGGACTAGGACCTCATCCTAGCGCCGTTGACCAAGCTTGGCAACCCCTGCTTAGGTTGAACGCAGTAACAATTTGATTTCAAATCAACGGTAAAGCGGATTGACTTTTTTGGTTAGAACAATTTGAGTTGCAGTAATTTCTATGTTTATCGAAACCCAAACATTTCAATCTTTTTTTTCCTTATAATCACGGCGAAGCCGCAATGTCGCACGCCGCTGCGCTCGCGGCGGGCGTTGGCAACCCCTGCGTAAGGTGAACGGGGTAACTGTTTGATTTCAATTCAACGGTTATGCATATTTCAGGTATGTGTTGGAGCCCGTATTCCGCCTCACTCAAGTAGGAAATACCCACCCGCGCAACTCAGAAGGTGAGACATTGGGAGACAATATTCCACTTGGTCGAATGTTCATCAATGATGAAATGAGAGAGGTTGTAAGCGACGTTCTTGATTCAGGTAGATGGATT
>Ga0114934_10000295_pt1 | contig 31756 bp, 41 predicted proteins | sample 4SBtaG_2_FD_99695 | JGI IMG/M metagenome (GOLD analysis project Ga0114934, IMG submission 99695) | Deep subsurface microbial communities from Kolumbo volcano to uncover new lineages of life (NeLLi) - 4SBTROV10_white metaG | ecosystem: Environmental > Aquatic > Marine > Volcanic ...
AATTGCTGGACTATTAGGAAATTGGGTAGCAAGAAAATATATAAATAAAAACTGGGAAGTTTGGGGATGTGATAATTTTATAGGTGGACTACGAGATAATGTACCTCATTCAGACTACGCACATGTAGATGAAATAGATATTTTAGATATCGATTCTTTAAAAAAGTCAATGAAAGGATCAGATATTGTTGTACACTGTGCCGCATTACCCTATGAAGGATTATCTGTATTCAGTCCAAAACTTGTAACAGAAAATATAGTTGGTGGCACCGTTAGTGTAGCAAGTGCAGCTATTCATAATAATGTTGAATTATTTGTAAATTGTAGTTCTATGGCAAGGTATGGTGCGCAAAAACCTCCTTTTACCGAGGACATGCCAAGAAAACCAGAAGATCCCTATGGTCTAGCAAAAGTACAAGCAGAAGAACATTTAGAACTATTAAATAAACTTCATGGATTAAAATATATAACTATAGTTCCCCACAATGTCATTGGCGTTGGACAAAGATATATGGACCCATTTAGAAATGTTGTTGCTATTATGATTAACAGGTTAAAATTAGGTAAGAAAATTGTTATCTACGGAGATGGTGAACAAAAAAGAAGTTTTAGCAATATTGACGATTGTATAACAGCAATAGAAAAAATTATTGATAGTGACAGAGACTTATGTGGACAAGTATATAATATTGGTCCAGACGATAACGAAATTACAATTAAAGAACTAGCTTATAAAGTTGGTCACCATTGTGACGTATATCCTCATTTTGAACACTATCCAGACAGACCTGGAGAAGTTAAATACGCATGGTGCTCTAGTAAAAAAATTAAAGAAGAGTTTAATTATAATATTACAAAAACACTAGATGATACTATTATAGAAATGTGTAGTTGGATTAATAAAAGAGGCCCACAAGAGTTTGAATATACATTAAATTTAGAATTTGAAAAGGAAAATACTCCAGAAACATGGAAGAAGAAATTAATATAGAAGAACCCACAATTATATGTCCATACGTATTTGAAAATGAAATACAGAGAGTACGAGATAATTACTGGGAGTTACCAATAGTATTTGAAAGAGATGATGCAAAAATTGGATCAGATTTGATGTATCAAAAAATGTGGAATTCGTGTGATAATGATGTATTTATATTTCATGCTGATATGTCCCATATGGACGAAGAATCTCCAAATACTTGGTATGAAAATTTTTTACCTTATGTATCTAAGTATCCAGAAGCAGGTATTATAGGTTGTTTATTATTATACCCTGCAAAAGATGATGAGGGAAATTATTATATAGAACACGCAGGGGGACAGTTCGATGAAGATGGAAATCCCGACCATATCGGAAGTGGAGTTGACGTTCAAAATCAAAAGTTTTTTAAAGAACCAATAATTGATACTGGACAATTTGATCACGTAAGAGAAATACCTTGGATTACTTTCGGAGGTATTTATATCCGTAGACAAGTATTAGACGAAATAGGAGATTTTGATCCTTCGTATGAGTGGACTTATAATAGAGATGTTGAGTATTGCATGAGAGTTAGAGAAGCGGGTTGGAAAATATATCAAGTACCTGTAAAAATTATTCATATGCAAAGTGCTGACAACAAAAGACTAGCCACACCAGAAAATAGATCTGCGGAAGCTAGGAATTTAGAAAAAGTAAAAGCAAAATGGCAGTCAACAGAATTTTGGAAAAACTTAGATAGGAAAGTAGATGAATAAACGTACTAATAAGACTATTAGCAATATACAAGAAAAATTACCAAAAGATTTTTTTACTTGGTTATTTAAAACACTTAATATAAAAATTAAATAACTATGTCAATAGGAGAAATAATACTTCTTATTGTTATGATAGTAGTTCTATATGGTTTTAAAAAACTAGTTGATCTATTGGTTAAATAATGAAATCTCAAAAAATTGAATGGATTAAACCTTTTGAAGTATTTATTATGAAAGCTAAGTGTCCTAAAGAACATGTAAATTTTATGATAGAAGCTGTCACACTTTTATTAGAAAATAACTATTTATTAAAAGAACTAGACGCTTCAGAAGGGTTAGTAGGAAATGTAACCAATGAGGTACATGTTCCACAACTTCCAGGAGTTGAAGGAATAAATAATTGGATTAAAGAAATGTCTTTGAAATATGTTAATAGAGACTATAAACAAAAAGAAAAGACTTTTAATAAATATCAAAAAGCTTATTTTTCAAATGAGCCAAAGATTTCAATAACTTCTGAGTGGGTAGTTAGAATGAATCCAGGGGACTTTAACCCTGCTCATTTTCATACTAATTGTCATTTATCAGGACTTATTTATTTAAAAATACCAGAAGGATTTGAAAGTGATTCTGGAGGAAATATACATTTTTTACACGGTAATCCTGCTGATTACTATAATAATCAGTATCAAGCAATACCAAAAGTAGGTGATATGTATTTGTGGCCGTCTTGGTTACAACATTTTGTATATCCATATAAATGCGAAGGAGAAAGATGGGTTATGCCATTTAACGTTTTAATTTCTCATGGAGAAATACAAGGAAATTAATTATGGATGATAATAAAGAAGAACAGCAGTGGTTTATGAGTGATCAAGAATATAAAAGTAAACTTTCGGGATACTTAAATAAAGTAAAAAATAGAAAAAACGTGGCATTTAGTGTTAAAGATAATTTTAGCCTAGCGTTGTTTTTAGTTATAGTAGGAACATTATTAACGTTACTTATTTCTATATCAGTACTAATACTTATTCCAAGTTTATTATTAGTAGTAATAATGTTATCACCTATAATCGTTTTGGAAACAATGATTAGAGAGATATTTAAAATTAAAAAAAGGGGAAAAATTAATGAAGACAATTCAGAAAGAATTGATTGAGGACCATTTTGTAACATCTATAAAAGACGCAGAAATGGGAAAATCTAAATTAGGAGATAATCAAAAAGAAGTTTACGGAACTTCTGGTGATGGAGTACGAAGTTTCGTAAATAATATTTGTAATTTAAGTATTTTAAATACTTACGCGGAATTTGGTGTATATAGAGGAGCATCTTTTCTTTGTGCCTTATATAATAATAAAAATATTACTAACGCTTACGGATTTGATAACTACAAATATGATGCTATATCTCCAGATAGATGGAAAGAAGATGGGCATCCAAATGTTAAATCAGCATTAGAACAGAACATTTGGTTATACAAAGAAAGATGGCACGGAGAAAGCAATGTTATGTTATTTGAAGAAGACTTTATAGAAGAGACAAAAGCTTCTGATATTAGTAAAAAAATTGATGTTGCCTTTTACGACGCAGGAGGAAAATTTGAGGACACTATTTCTAAATTTATGGAAAAATATAAAACTGTTTTTGATAAATTTTTCATCATAGCTTTTACTGGTTTTTCAGGTGTCGGTATTAAAAGTCAAGTAGAAAAGGCTTTTACTTCTAATAATTATGAAATTCATTCTTATAACTTATTTCCAGATACTGGACCAAGCATAACAGGTAGAACAGCAATAGGAGTGTACTACTTAGAAAATAAAGTAATTGTAAAGGGACAATAATGATAAAAAAATCAGTTATTTCTCTAATTAGTTATGATGCACATTTGTTACCTTCTAGTATTAAAACATATTATAGATATGTTGATGAAATTATACTAGGATTAGACGAAGATAGAATTTCATGGAGTGGAAATAAATTTACTTTTGACGAGGAAAAACTTTGGGCAGAGTTACAAAAGATTGATTCAGATGATAAAATTAGTATAATTGAATCAAATTTTCATAAAAGTAATATTGCTATACAAAACGATAATCATGAAAGAAATTTTTTAAAGGCACAATGTACCCATGATTGGATATTTAGCTTTGATGCTGATGAAGAGTTAGTAAATGCTAAAGATTTCTTCGTAAGATTTTTACCATTAGCAACTAGATATTATGATAAATGGGATTTTACGTTTAGATGGTTTACTCCTTATAAAAAAATTGGAATTGATTATCTAGTAATAGCTAATGAGGATAACAGGCTCCATAAAGAAGCCCCGCAAGGTTTTGTAACACACAAAAATAATACTTTTACATATGCTAGGTGGACAAATAACCAGAAACATTTACTGTCTCCTTTATGCGTTTTACATTGGAGTTTGTGTAGAGAAAAAGATGAATTACATCAAAAAATAACTAATATTGGACATAGTGATATTGCAGAAAAAGATCCTTTTTACGACACATGGCAGAAAGTAACATTAGATAATTTTGAACAACTAAAAGATTTTAAAACTTCGGGTTTTGCAAATAATCAATGGCCTAAACTCGTAAAAATACCAGAAGCAGTATTAACAGAAATATGCGAACACGAATCAAGAACGGACTACTAATATGAAAATAGAAATACTAGGAAAATTTTACGACAACCATTCATTAGCAATTGTAAATAGAAATATTTTAATTCAACTTTCACAAAACGAAAATTTGTCTATTGCTATTACTCCTACAGACGTATACAACCCTGAATATAAAATAGATAAAGAGGTTGTTAAGTTAATAAAAAAACATCAAAATGTAGAATTTGACTTCCCTGATATTCAACTTAGACATTGTTATCCACCTGTATGGAGGTGGCCTACATCAGAAAAAACAAAAATTATCTATATACAACCCTGGGAATGGTCAAGATTTCCTATGGAATGGCAGTATAAATTTGAAACTTTTTCTGATGCATTAATAGTGCCAAGTGAATGGGAATCTAATGTTATTTTAGATGGGGGAATTAATCCAAATAAAATATTTGTAATTCCTAATGGGTATAATCCTTCACTTTTTAATACACAAAAAGATGAAGATGAAGAAGAATCAAATTTACTAGCTAAAAACAAAAAATATGTTTTTGTTTTTGTAGGAAATGGTCAATTTAGAAAGGGCGTAGATTTAGTAATTAACGCTTGGAAAGATTCATTTAAAGTAGCAGATAACTGTCAGTTATTTATTAAAGATAGCCCGCAGATATACGGACAAACATCAATTTTTCAACAAATAATGGCCTTGCAATATAATACTGGATGTGGTACTATAGTATATAATGACGATTGTTTATCTGAAAGAGAGATGGCAAAAATTTATAAACAGGCTTTTGCTATTGTTGCTCCCTATAGGGGAGAAGGATTCGGTATGCATATTCAAGAAGCAACAGCTTGTGGAGCTATTCCAATTATAACTAGGGGCGGTCCTACTGATGAATTTATTCCTGATGAGATTTCAGTAAAAATTGCAACAGGTCGAAAAATGGAAAATCTTATGGCAGATCATATATTTGCAGGTAAACCTGGAGACGCTCTTACTTTAATGAGTACACATGGATATGTTTTAGAACCAGATTTTGATGAATTAAAAAAACAAATGAAAAATTTATATCATCATCACGAAAAGCAAAATATAATTAATAGAGTTAAAAGTGTAAAATTAGAAAATACATGGGAGAATGTTGGTAATCGTTATTTAAGTGTTTTTGACACCGTATTAAGCAAAAACGATAAACCTTCAAGAATGAACTATGTCTGATAAAAAGTCACAGCTACCTTCCGAGGTTAAAGATTGGTTAGATGGGTTTTTCAGTGATGAAAAACCTACTGAGCCTATCGAAAATGAACCATCTTCGTTTGATTTATTTGCTTTTATGGAAGATCAAAATAATCTTTCTCTTGATGAAAAAATTCTCAGAGATTTTCACGGACACCAAGTTGAGTTTGATGAAACTTATACAGATGTGTTACCTTCTCTTTCTAAAAAAGCTGAAATATATATTTCTTCTCAGTTAGAAAAAGATAATGAATATTTTAGAATTCAAATATTAGGCGGAGGTTGCAGTGGATTTCAATATGAATTTAAAATTACAGACGATCCTTTGTTAGAAGACGATAAACGTATTTCACAGAATCCTCCTGCGTATGTAGATTCTACAAGTCTAACTTACATGCCAGGAGCCTTAATTGATTGGGATGATTCTGATTTTGGTGGACAATTAGTAATTAATAATCCCGGAGCCAAACAAAGTTGTGGATGTGGTTCTAGTTTTTCTTTTGATTTTGACGCCTATGAGCCTGTATAATTGGATAGTTAAACAAAGTGGACTACCTTGGTTAGAACTAAGGATAGAAATTCCTTTTGTAGAAATGCTTGAAGAAGCAGTAGCATTAAAAGAAGAATTTGTAGAACATAGAGATGGAGATGCTCCTGCTGGTTATTCACATAAAGGATGGAAAAGTTTATGTATACATGGAATAAGTTCAGAAAAAACTAATCATTATACACAATATGGATATAAAAATCATGAAGAAACACCATATATTTGGACAAAAGCTAGCGAAAAAGCTCCTGTTACTGTTAAATTTTTTAAAGAGACATTCCCCATGTCACAATACTTTAGAGTACGATTTATGTTGCTTGAACCAGGGGGATATATTAGTCCGCATTGCGACACAGAAAAAAGCTCGTTAAGCCCTATTAATATAGCACTTAATATGCCAAAAAACTGTCTTTTTAAGTTTGAAAAACATGGGCTAGTTCCTATAAAAACAGGACAGAGTTTTTTACTGGATGTATCTAATAAACACGCTTATATAAATAAATCATTTGATGATAGGTATCATATTATTGCACACGGAAAGACAAATACACCCGAATGGAGAAAGTTAGTAGAAGTAAGCTATGCGAAAAATGGGATTAGGACATAATTATATAGTAGCTATCTTAGATGATAGAGAGAGTATACACCAATCTAATAAAGAATACGCTGATAAATTTAAAGAATTAACAGAATTTTTTACAAGATTTAAATATTTTGGCGAAATTTTATATGGTAAGTCTATAAATGAGATTTTAGAAAAAGCTTTACAGACTGATAATAAGTACTGTATTATTCAATGCGTTGGACATTTTATTAAAGAAAAAAACTTTTTTGATTTAGTAGAAAATTGGACTTCTAAAAAAGATTTTTTTATAACAGGACATATCATGGATAAACACACTAAGAATAGCGCTCATCCTGAAGGTAACGGTTATTACGGCTTACATAAACAATGTTTACTTGTCAATTTACATTATTATAAAAAATTTAATAAACCAGAATACGGAAAAAAGAATTCTGGAGAATATGAATTAAGAATACCAAAACGAGCTAAACAAGATATTCATGATGATTACACCCCTATAGGATTAATGGGTAGTGAAGAAACACAAGTATGTACTCCAATTGTTGATGGATGGAATTTTATAAATAAAAGTATAGAAAATAATTTAACTGTTTATAATTTTCACCCTAAACTTAGAGATTCTAAACAATATACTTACCCAAATAAAAACTTAGATGAGTTACAAACACAGCTAAGTTGGATAAATCAAATTTTAGTTTATGCACCACAATGCGTATTTTTTTGGAATACAGAAAAATATTATGATATTAAAAATACAGAACTAGAAATAGATAGAATAGATTATTTATATAGTGTGGCAGCTAGTTTTAAACCAAACTTTATCTTAAATAAATACGGATTCACAGATAAAACAGAAATAGTATTTTTTGATTATAGTAAACAAGCGTTAGCTTTTAAAAAGCTGTTATTAGAACAATGGGACGGTGAAAACTACCCTAAGTTTTTATATGATATTAAAAAGAAATATCCACAGATAAATGAGACTACCCATAATCCTTACGGAGATGATGATTATAATAAATTATGGGAAATAGAAATAGAAAATTGGCAAAGCACAGAAAATATAAAAGAACATTGGGATAGATATAAAAAATTAAAACATAGTTTTATTTACTGTGATGTATGTAAGAACCCCGACAAAGTTACTAAACTAATTAAACCTAAAGCTAATTCTGTTATTTGGTGGAGTAACGTTTTTCACACAGTAAATGCCCACTATGTTAGAAGGTTGTCTGAATTAAAAAATATTTATGAAAATAATTGGATACAAAAAATAAAAAATCAAAATCCAGATATTTGGATTTTTGGAAAGGATTATTTAAATAATCCAGTAGAGGGAACAACCATTTTAAAATATAAGGAGTAAAATAAAATGGATAAGGAACAAATTGATTCCGCAGTAGAATGGGTTAACGAAGGTAAATCTTTAGATGACTGGTTACGAGTTAACGGTTATACAAACAATAAAGAAGAAGCCAAAGCAGAAATTGAAATCGCACTTTCCGGTAATACCCCTGCTCCCAAACCTGAAGTCGAAGATGACGAGGATTGGGACGAAGAAGAAGATTGGGAAGACGACGACGAGGATGACGACTGATTTCGTTGTTGCAAAAACAAGAATAGAAGGAGAATGGTCTTCTATTATTAGTAAGTTAGATAAATGCGTATTTTTTAAATGCGATGATTATGATTTACGTGATGCCGTTACAGGGATTGCTATAAAAAGTGAATCAGGTAATATTAATGATTTATTAATAACGAAAAGACCAGAAATCCCAGAGGACTATTCTCTAACTATTTTATATGAACATCCTGAAATAAAAAAATTAATAAATTTTTTTAAATTAGAAACCACAAGAATTAGAATTTTTAAACAAGAACCTGGAGCTAAAACTAAATTACACTTAGATTATAATAATGTTTTAGCTGCGAGTAATAATGATTTTTTAATTAGAATATGGACGGCACTAAATGACGATAAGAATTTTATTTATACATTTAGAGAAGGGGAAGCCCTTATAAAAAACATAAAATTAAAAACAGGGGAATCAATAATATTTAATCCTGATACCGTGCAACATGGAGCTATTAATAATAGTTCGGATAAAGCAAGATATAGTTTAAATATTATAGGTAAACCAAACCCTTGGTTAAAAACATTTATAGAAAAAGAAGAAACTATAAGAATATGAATAATGAATATTGATATTGGAGTAGGATATACAAAAAATAACGGGCAAACTGTTAAAGTAACTGTTAATGAGTTTAGAAACTCTATGTATGTCCACATTAGAGAGTATAAGATGGATGGGGATACAGGATTCTGGTTTCCTACTAAATCTGGATATGCAATGCCTGCAGAAGAAATAGACACAATAATTGATTTATTATCTGATGCAAGTCAAAAAATAGCAAAATACTCTAGAAAATTTTCAAATCAATTAGAATTATTTGAGGAGTACAATACGCATGAGTGTTAAGGCATGGTCTGATGAAGACGAAAGTAAACTAGTTGAATTATATAAAAGTGAAGGTGTTAAAGACGTTCATGAACTAGCAGGTATATTCGATAAAGGATATCGAAGTGTTATTAGTAAACTTGTTCAACTAAAAATATACGAAAAACCTGACCATAATAAAGATAAAAAGTTAAAAACTGTAAAGGTTATGCTTAGAGAGTTAGAAGAATTATTAGATATTAGTATTGAAGGTACTAATTTAAATAAAAAAGAAAATTTAACAATCTTAGTAACTGCACTAGAAAATAAGTTAAAGAATGGATAATTAATGTACGAAAACGAATTTACAGACTTGGAAGACGATGTAGATATGGTAAACCACCCTCCACATTATAATAAAGGTATTGAAACTACTGAATATATTAAATCGTGGAATATGAATTGGTGTCAAGCTAATGTAGTAAAATATATTAGTAGGTATAATTTAAAATACGAAGATAAGGATAAACAACTAGAAGACTTAAATAAAGCGAAATGGTATTTAGAAGATCTAATTCAGGGTTTAAAATAAAATTAAGGTTGACAACGTAACTATTTTTTTCTATAATAATTAGATAAACTAATCGTTAGGTGAAAAAGTGAACTATACAGAATTAAAAGAAATTGTAAAAAAACATTGTCATTTATATTATGATATAAACAACCCAGAAATAACTGACCAAGAATTTGATGATATTTACGACCAATTAGAAAAAGTAGAAGAAATACAAGGATGGACAGATCCGGATTCGCCTACTCTTGTTGTAGGAGGTTCAGCAGGTAAAATTAAACACCCCCATAAACTTTATTCTCTAAATAAAGTATATGATAAATCTGAAATTCCAGAAGGAATGTCTATAAAAGCTCCTAAACTCGATGGAGCAAATCTAACACTTATATATAAAAATAAAATGATTGACCTAGCTGTTACAAGAGGTGACGGGGAATTTGGAGAAAACGTAACACACTTAACTCCGGGGTTACTAGGTATTCCCGAATATATTAATAATGACTTTATAATTAATGGAGAATGTGTTACTGATAATGAAGTGGATAACTTTAGAAACTATGTAAGCGGAGCATTAGGGTTACTTGACTTAGAAGAATTTAAATCAAGAAAAATAAGATTTATTGCACACGACCTTTTAGGGGTTGAAATGAGTTTCACAGCAAAGATGGATATTCTAAAAAATGCGGGATTTCACACCGTATTTAGTAAAATTTGTGATAATTACCCACAAGATGGACTAGTTTATAGAATTAATGATTGGCAAACTTGTAAACGCTTAGGATATACTTCTAAGTATCCGAGATTTGCTATAGCACTAAAAGAACGAAATTCTTTAGTTGCGACTACAACTTTAAAAGAAGTGCTATGGGTTGTGGGGAGAACTGGGGCTGTAAACCCTACTGGTGTTGTTGAGCCTGTTGTGCTCGACGGAGCCACGGTAAGCCGTGTAACTTTGCATAATATGGAATATATTAAAAACCATGACTTGGGCCTTGGTGACCTAATCGAGCTAGAAAGAGCCGGAGGTGTTATTCCTAAGTTCAATAGAGTTATCCAACACTCATCCCATAATCTTAAAATTGAACAAAGACATGCTGAAGCTGCTGTTGGTCACGCACTTCAAATGGTCGGCCCAAGACTTTATTGTATAGATGAATCGCAACATGATACAGTAAAATTGCTTGAATATTTTATTAAAACTATAGACATTAAAGGTCTAGGTCCTGCGTCCGTGACTAAAATGCAGCTGAAACATCCAACTGATTTATATCAGTTTCACGATTGGAGTAATCTCGGGGCAAATGGAATAAAAATTCAAGATGAAATAAACCGTAGCAAGGCTAAACCTTATGAGACGGTCCTTGCATCCTTAGGTATTCCTGGTGTTGGAAAGTCTATGGCTAAAAAGATAGTACAGCACATACCTTCGTTCAATCGGTTGCGAGAGATTGAAACGGTGCATATAATTGGGATTGGTCCCAAACGTATCGAGCAAATATTAGCTTGGCTCGATATAAATGAAGAATGGGTAATAAAATTACCTTTACAACTTAAACAGAGCCAAAGTATAGACTCCGTTCTCAATTCCACCGGAGTAAAAAAAGTATGCATAACAGGAAAACTTGACATGACACGTTCTGAACTAGCCCTCCTTTTGGAAGGGAAGGGATTTTCGGTCACTAGCACAGTCACAAAAGACTGCTATGCTTTGGTTTCTGGGGATGATAATACAAGTTCTAAATATAAAAAAGCACAAAAACAAAACACTAAAATTATAAACTATTGGGAAAATAGAAATAATATAGTGAAGGGTATTTTATAGAATGGTATATTATGACCAAATGACAAATTACGGTCATATTTATCTTGCTGAACATATAAATTCTTGCTATAATCAATCATTACTTAGAGAGAGTAAGCACTCTCCTAATGATTTCAAAACAAACTTTAAGAAGGGGAAAACATAAATGAGTAAATTTGAATACACTGATGACATGGTTGCACGTATGAATGACGTAGCAGCCTCTGGCGTAACCGAAGAGGTTATTGAACAGCTTGTTGATGAATTTGAGTATCCTCGCAGGTCTGTTACTGCTAAGCTTCGTAAGCTTGGCTATGACGTACCTCGTAAGCCAGGAGCAGCTCCTGTATTTTCAGCAGAAGAAACAGAAGCTTTGGCTAAGATTCTAGAGGATAACAGTGGAAGTCAGACAGCAGATGAAATTGCTGCTGGTTTTGCTGGAGGAAAGTTCACCGCTCGCCAAATTAATGGCAAGGCACTTTCACTCGAAATGACTCAGCATATTAAGCCTGCTGAAAAGAAGGTCACACCTAAGACCTATACCGAAGAAGAGGAAGCATCGATTCACGAAATGGTAGAAGGAAACTCTTACCTAGAAGAAATTGCTGAGTCTCTTGGAAAGAGTGTAAACTCTGTTCGTGGTAAGCTTTTAAGCATGGGCCTCAAAGCCACTCAACGTGACCGTAAGGCTTCTAAGTCTGATCCGTATGAGGGTATCGAAGATATGCTTGATGAATCAGTCGAAGCTTTAGCTGATCACTTTGATAAGACCGTTCGAGGTGTCAAGACAGTACTAACTCGTCGTGGCCTTGCATGTGCGGATTATACGCCTAAAAGTGCAGAAGACTAAAAACTAGACTACGATCCATTCGTAGCTTGTTAAAATTTGCAGATTAATGGTTTAACCATTAGTCTGCAATTCTGCTTATTAGATGTCCAAACGAGAATTTAATCTATACGATTTAGAAGAAAAAACTTTAGACAACTTACTGAATTTGCCAGAGCTATCAAAATCTAAGTATATTAATGAATTAATAGAAAGATTTTATCCAGAGGTAAATCCTGATGGAGAAATGTACGCTGACTTACAACTAAATTATAGATCAAGTTGGCTACTAGAAAAATTATATCGAGCAAATCCTGTGTTTAAGGAAAGCTTTACCTTTGTCTATACTAAAACAGGACTTGTAAGAAATATGATAAGTGATTTGTATTTTACAGATGACCACCTTATTACACATTAGCGGAGAATAAAGAATGTATCTTGTTACCACAGTCCAACAAAACGTACCGGGAATATATAACACAAGAGAAGAATACGAAGCTAGCGCAGAATATGATTCTTCAGGGCCTACAGCCTTTATAAATAAACATAGAGATAACACTGTTAGAAGGGCCGCAGCTTTTAGCCCAAACTCTGAATCTAATACAACAAACGTATTAAGACAAATAGGATGGAAATCTGCGGTACAAAAATGTTATTTTACACTTGATATGTTAGAAAACTATCCAAGAACTGAAGAAACTGCTCGCGGTTATATGGTTATTAGAGAAATATTTACAAAAGATGAGGCCCAAGGACGTAGATAAAGTGGCATACCAAACAAAACATAGGTTTCATCAAACAAATAATACTGTATACGCTAATACAGAAGAATTTGCCTCAGACTTATCTATTTTACTTAAAAATGCTCAAGAAGCACACTCATCAAATATAGTATCTATTACAAATACATTTGTTCCTAGTTATGATTCTTCAAAAACTATTGGTAATGTAATGCAACAAATTATTGTTTATGATAGTTTTGAAAGTTATAAATATTTACAAATAGATCTTGCGAAAAACATAGACGCAACAAAAGCTAATTCAACTACAATGTTCACAGAAATATTCTGGGGAGACTATAAAGAAATTTAACTTCTTTACACACCCTTAGAAAATATATATATTATACAACCTGCCCATTCTCATGAGGTGGGTTTTTGTTTGACAATTAATACAATTTACTATATTATTACATATAGAATACTAATGAGGAATAAATGGAATACTTTAACAAAACCAACGAAGATTGGCGACTAGGATTATGCTGTCAATTTCACGATAGAAACTTAGCAGTAAAATTTAATGCAAATACTACAACAAAAACATCTTTTTTAAAAGATAGGTCAAAAGCGCGAGTAGCAGCTACTCGTAATGTAGATAAACTAAAATGGATTTTAGAATATTTAGCACAACAACCTAAGAATTTTAGATGTTATAGAATGACGTCTAATATGCTTCCTGTATACACGTTACCAGAAGCTAAAGAAGACTATAGGCTATTTGAAGGTCTATTAATAGAAAAACTAAAAATTGCAGGAAAAGTAGCTATTGAAAATGAAATTAGAGTTTCTATGCATCCCGGACAATATACTGTGTTAGGTAGTAATAATAAAGACGTTGTAGAAAAAGCAATTGAAGATATAGAATATCACGCTTTTATTGGAAAAGCTATGGGAATTCCCGCAGAAGATTACTCTATAAATATACATTTACAAGGATTATATGGCGGGAAACATGAAGACGGTATTAAACGTTTCGCTACTAATTACCAATATTTATCAGACTATGCACAAAAAGCTCTCTCAGTAGAAAACGAAGATAAACCTAATGGGTATGATATAGAACATACCTTAGAACTCGCGCAAAGAATACCAATCAAATGTACCTTAGACATTCATCATTATGCATGTCACAGGATGCGAGATTCAGAAAAAGTTAAAAACTCAGAAGGTAAAATTGTCAATAGAAAAATTAGAGATGAAGTTAGACATATTACTGTAAACGATGATTACTTTAAAGAAGCAGTAAAAACTTGGAAAGGTCGTCGTCCTTTATTTCATAAATCACAATCGTTTCCATTAGATTACGAAGAATACTGGATGAAAGTTAATGCTCACTCAGATATTTATTATGACGAAGATCTAATGTCTTTAGCAATTCCTATGCTTGAGTATGCAGATTTTGACGTTGAAGCAAAGAACAAAGAATACGCTGTTGCTCGTTTTTACAAGTATATAAAAGAAGAAGAAGAACTAGCAGGAGAGCCCTTAAAATTTAAGCGGCTCTCTTAGTCTATTGTAGGACAGTAAAAAATATTTCATTTGACAATATAGGTTCTTTATGCTATACTAATAAAAATAAGAGGAAAAGATGGCGAAAAAACCAATAGAAATATCTGAAACAAAAATAAGACAAGCTATATGGATGCAAAAAGCAGGTAAGACTAAAAAGTCTATCTGTGAACATTTAAATATTGCTTATAACACAAAACGTCTTGATACCATTATTCAAGATTTTAAAAATAGAGAAGTACGAGTAGAAGAATTAAAAAAGAAAGCTCGGGCTAAATCACTAACTGAATCTGATAAAGAAGGTATTATTAAATCATATCAAGACGGAGAAAGTCAAAGTGCTATTGCCAAACAATTATACTTAACTCCCCAAAGAGTTAAAACTGTTCTTATTGAAAAAGGTATACCTATTCGTGCGAGAAAGAAAAAAGGACAAGCAACAGTAGACCATGTTATTCAAGATTTAGACGTAAAGTTTAAAAAAGAAGAGCGGGTATTTGTTCCTTCAATTAATTCATTCGCTAAAGTAAAAGAAGTGCTTGATGAGGATTGGGTTGAATACCATAGCCAACCTCGTAGAAGAAAGTATGTAGAACTTCATGGACTTAAAGAAGCTCGTAAAAAATGGGGAGAAGATTATGAAGGAAAAGAAGATGTTCATTGGAACATTTATTGGGAATATGATAGCGGTGGTGAGTGGAAGGAATTTGCAATCAAAGATATGATTAATAAAGTAGAAACAATAATTGAAGAAACAGGAAGGGAATATTATAGATTATACGTAGAAGGTGACTATGGACATTTCAGAACTGAAATGAGAAGTAACCTTTATCCAGTAAGAAGTAGCGCATGAGTTTAGATTTACAAAAAGTAACATTAAGAAGGTTATTTGATACTCAAAGTCACGATTTATATTCAAAATTAGTTCCACCTTATTTTAGTGGGGCTAATCTTGCTATTTTTAATAAATTAGCGTCTTTTTATAAAGCAAATTTAAGAATTCCTTCCTTAGAAGAATTTGAAACGCTTAAAAAAGAAATTAGTTTACAAGAGTATTTTGAGACTCAAATAACCATAGAAGAAAATCAAAATAATGATATAGCTGATGAATTTTTAGTCTCTCAGTTACAGGATTTTTATATCCGTGATTCAACCATTACTTTTCTAGATAAATTTATAGATCAGTTAGATGATTTAGAAAAAGTGGAAATAGTTGATAAATTCCAAAATCATTTATTAGATTTAAATAAAGCAATTCCTTTGACAGACGAGTTATACGATGTTGCAGAATTAGATTTATTTTCAGATGACGAAACGTATAAAATTTATCCTTCAGGACTAAGCGCAGAGTATGATGCAGTAAACGGAGGTTTTGCCACACAAGAACTTGTTATGCTTGGTGGTAGACGTGGAAGTGGAAAATCTATTATAAGTGTTAATATGGCACTAAACAGATTTTTACAAGGAAATACTGTTGCTTTATTTTCAATTGAGATGAGGTATAAAGAAGTTTATGACAGAATACTTAGTATTTTAAGTGAAGTACCTTTTCTTAATATATTTAGAAATACCTTAACGGATGAAGAAAAATTAAGTCTTGCAAGATCAAAAATAGATAATTTCTATAAACCTAGTGAGGCTTTAAATAATGAATTTGATGATTTAGTTAAAACAAATGACTTTGAAAGATTTAAAAGATATTTAAAAATTGAAAAACCGGAATTAAAAGATACTAGACTATTTATCATTGATGATGAGTCTTTAACTTTAAATAGGATTGACCATTATTGTAATATGTTTACTAATAAATATCCAAATTTTAATATGGCTGTTGTTGATTATATAAATATTATTAGACATGATGATCAAAAAGACTGGAAAACTCAAGTCGTTTTAGCTGAAGCACTGAAAGGAATAAGCAGAAAATATGATTTAACTATGTTAAGTCCTTATCAGATTGATGCAACAGGAGAAGCACGTTTCTCTAAAGGTATACTAGACAGTGCAGATAGAAGTTTTAATTTCTTTCCTGCAGAACAAGGGGAAGACCGTGAACAATCAAATAAAATTACAATTCATACTACTAAAATGAGAAATGGTAAACATATGAGTTTTGATGTCTATATGAACTGGTCATCTGTTAAAATAGACCCGAATATGAGTGAAGTAGTTAGTGAAAAACCACACGCAGCTGTATTATTTGGAACAGATAATGAAGAAGAAAAGGACAAAGATTTATAATGGACATAATAGAAGCTCTTAGTCTGAAAGGAATTACTTACAAAACAACTAATAACCCTAATGAATTGTTAGTTCAATGTACTTCAGGAAATCATGACGATAATTCGCCTAGTATGCAATATAATTTAGAAAAAAATATATTTCATTGTTGGTCCTGTGGATACTCTGGAGGATCAACCAAATTTTTAGAAAGTATTGGAATAAAAACAAAACTTCCAATAGAAAGTAAACAACCTTTTAAAATAAATAAATTAAAAAATAAACTAAATGAACGGATAGAGTATGGTAATTTATCTTTACCAAAAGATTTTAAACCTGCTTACGGAACATTTAAAAATATAGGACCAACTACTTTTAAAGAATTTAACGCTTTTTTTACTGATGAATTCCAATTAGACGGGTATTTATGTATACCTGTTTATCAATTCGGAAAACTAAGATTTATTGAAGGTAGAAATAGATTTAAAAATGAAAAATCTAAATACTATAGACGCCCAAATAAGGCTAAAACATCTGATATTTTATTTCCATTAGACAAACTTAACAATCCCAAACAAGTAAACTTAGTAGAAGGATTATTTGATATGTTAAATATGTGGCAAAACGGTTTTAAAAATACTTTATGTATATTTGGAACTACAAATTTTGGAAAAGAAAAAGTAAAGCTATTAGATAACTTAGGAATAGTTAGTGTAAATATAATGATGGATGGAGATTTAGCTGGTAAAACAGCAGCAAAGAAAATAAAAAAGCTATTAGAGGATAACGATATCCATTCAACTATTATAACGCTGCCTGTAAATAAAGATCCAGGTGAGTTATCAGCACACGAAATTAGTTTTTTAATTGAGCAAGGACAATAACAGACGCAATAATATTTGCAACAAGGTAACAAAAATTGTATAATAAACAGGATAAAAAAGGAAAAACAACAAATGGCTGAAGTATTATTTGTATACGCTTCAAAAGCAGAAAAAGAACCAGTAAAAATAATAAAAAACTATGAAGAATCATTAGATTTTGACGTAGCATTTTTATGTTCAGAAAAGAAAGACAAAATTTTAAAGAAAGATGTGGATTTAGATCTTTCTATATTTGAGAAATATAAAGTTGTTTGCCCTGTAGGAGCAGACTCTTTAAAATATTCTATAGGTATGACAGGAATTACAAAGTATAATGGTATGTTTATTGAAAAAAAATATATACCTGTCATACACCCAAATCTAACAGTATTTAAACCACAATATGAAGAAGACATATATAAAGCCTTACAAAACGTCCTAAAAGTAATAAACGGAGAAATTGCAAGCGAAAGAAAACCAAAAAATTATTCAACAATTGAAACTACACAAGAATTTGATAAATATTTTAAAGAGTTAAAGAGTGCAGAAACATTAGTGGTGGATATTGAAACTACATCACTTTCTCCAAGAAAAGGAAATGTTTTAGGTATAGCTTTTAGTACAAAAGTTAACGAAGGTGTATATATAACTTCTGATATTTGTAATATTTATAAGGAAGAACTTCATAAATTATTCTTAGAGAAAAAATGTGTTTTTCATAATTGTAAATTTGATGTCGGCTTTTTAAACTATGAATTTGGTTTTGAATTTCCAGACTTTGAAGATACTATGTTACTTCATTATTGTCTAGAAGAAGCTGTAGGAACGCACGGACTTAAATCTCTTGCACTTAGATTTACTGATTTAGGCGACTATGAAAAAGAGTTGGATGACTATAAAAAAGTTTTTGCAAGACAAAATAAAATAAAATTAGCAGATTTTAATTATGGTATGATCCCGATGGACATACTTGCACCTTATGCTTGCCAAGATGCTGATGGTACTTTTCAACTATTTGAAAAATTCTATCCTCTTGTAACTAATAACCAAAGATTTAATAATCTTTATAATAAAATCTTAAAACCTGCTACTAAAACATTGTTAATGTTAGAAAGTAACGGTGGACCAATAGACGCAAATAAATTAAATAGTATAAAAACAGAATATGAAATTGATATAGAAGAATGTGAAAACGAAATATTTTTAGATCCTGCTGTTCAAAGATTTGAAAGAATATATGAAAAAAACTTCAATCCAAATAGCACTATGCAATTAAGAGAACTATTCTTTAAAATTTTACAATTGAAACCTTCAAAGAAAACAGACTCTGGTGCTTGGTCTGTAGATAAAGAAGTACTAGCTGGGCTTAATCACCCTTTATCAGAAGCTGTTCTTGACCTTAGAGAAAAATCCAAAATGTTAGGAACATATATTTCAAATATTGTTGGAGGAGTAGACGCAGATTCTAGACTACGAAGTAGTTTTAATATACAGGGAACAACAAGCGGTCGCCTCTCTAGTTCTGGTGTACTAAATTATCAAAATATCCCAAGAGATAATAAAGATATTAAGAAAATATTTAAAGCTAGAGAAGGATTTAGTATTGTTCAGTGTGATTTAGGAACTGCAGAAGTTTACTATGCTGCTGCTTTAAGTAACGACCGTTTTTTACAAAAAGCATTTATTGAAAAACTAGACTTTCATTCTTACATAGCAAAACAAATATTTAATTTGCCGTGTAAGGTGGAAGAAGTTAAAGATTATTACTCAGATAAAAGACAACATGCAAAAGCAATTACCTTTGGTATTATGTATCAAGCAGGGCCAGCAAAAGTAGCTCAAACAGCCGACGTAACTCCGCAAGAAGCTAAGATATTTATCAATAAATATTTTAGAGAAGCAAGAGAGTTAAAACGTTTTATTGACGCTAGTAATGAATTTATAGAAAATAACGCATATATCTATAGTTTCTTTGGAAGAAAACGTAGATTACCAGAAAGTAAATCTACCAACGCAGGTGTTGCTAAACACTCTGTCAGAAGTGGTGTTAATTTCTTAGTTCAAAGTGTTGCCTCTGATATTAACTTACTAGGAGTGATTGATGCTATGGAATGGATTAAGGAAAATAAGTACCAAAAAGAAATTATTCCTTTTACAGTAGTTCACGACTCAATTGTTGCTGAAGTTAAAAATGAATTAGTTGATGAATGGGTAGTTAACTCAAAAAAATGTATACAAATAGATAGAGGTATATCTATACCTGGCAGGCCTATAGGCGTAGATTTCGAAATAGGACCTAGTTGGGGAGAACTAGAAAACTATGAGTAAAAATACAAATGTATGGTTTGTACGGCACGGGGAATCTGAATATAATCAAAAAGGGTTATTTACTGGTTGGCATGACCCTAAATTAACAGAAGTAGGAATAAACCAGATAAAAGAGTTACAACATGACTTTAATGAAAAGTTTATAATTTTTGATAAAATATTTTGTTCAACTTTAAGGCGCTCTATAGACTCAGCAGTTATTATGGCTAGAGAGTTTGATACTCCGTATGAAAATATGTCTCTTACTCTTGTAGAAGAACTAAAAGAGAGAAATTATGGGGACTGGTCAGGGCAAGCTAAAGAAGAAATATTAAAAAATGTTGGAGAAGAAGAGTACCTTAATACTAGAAGAGGATGGGAAACAAAACCTCCTAATGGTGAAAGTTTAAGGGATGTTGCAATAAGAGTTGAGCCTTTTATACAAAAAAACTTTATTTCTAACCCCGGAGGTAATTATCTAGTTGTTGCTCATGGAAATACTATCAGAGCAATTGCTGTTATAATTGACGCACATAAACCAGAAACAATACATATGTATGAAATAGAAGTAGGTAGTCATTTAAAATATCGAATAATAAATGAGTAAATATTCTAAAATAAAATTTCCTTTTTATGGACTAAAAAATAAACCGTATAATATACAGTTTGAATTAGACAAAATTTTTTTACAAATATCTGAAAGAGATAATCATATAAAAGTACTTGATGACAAAAGTATTGAAGGAGATTATTTTACAAGACTAGTAAAAATGGACGAAGAAAAATATACTAGAGTAAAATTTGATATAACCTGTTTAAATATTGGAGATATTATAAGAAACAACATAAAATGGGGATTAGATTCTTCTGCAATAATATTTGATTTCTCTAAGAAAGAAAAATTTTCTCTGACTTGTAGAAAAATTAAAAAAATAACAAACAATTATGTATGGGTAAATAAAATAAGTTACCCTTTTAAAATATCAAACATTAAAAAAGCAGAAAATAAAGATCAAATATATCTAAGTTTAGTAAATATTGATAGAAAATGGTATCCTTATCAATTTTCTTATAGCGAACATAATAGAAAGGTTATTTATTTATGATTTTAAATAAAAACAAACATTTTTTAACTTTAGACGGTGTATCGAAAGATAAAATTATAGAATTTTTTGAATATTGCGACCGTACTAATTATACTAATTTTATAAATCGTATGGTGTTAACTAATTTATTTTATGAACCTTCTACAAGAACTAGTTCTAGTTTTCACTCCGCTGCTTATGAACTTGGAATTAATGTAATTCCAATTAATGAAGTTCATTACTCTAGTGTAACAAAAGGAGAAACCCTTGAAGATACAATTCAAACATTAGCATGTTATTCTAATGTAATTGTACTGAGACATCCTGAAAAGGGAGCAGCAAAAAAAGCTGCAAAAATATCCTCAATACCAATTATAAATGCAGGGGATGGAGAAGGCGAGCACCCTACACAAACCTTGTTAGATTTATATACAATATGGAAAAATAAAAAAGAAATAGATGGACTAACTATAACTTTAATGGGAGATTTAAAAAATGGAAGAACAATTCATAGCCTTATAAAAGTACTAAGACAGTTTAAAGTTAAAATAAACTTAATAAGCCCTCATGAATTGCGAATACCTTCTGAATATTATGTAGGGATAACAGATATAGAATCAACAACATTAACTCCATACGCTAGTGATACTGATGTGCTATATGTAACTAGAATTCAAAAAGAAAGGGGTTCATCAGGATTTTATGAATTAACTAATAAAGATTTTTCTTTATTAAAAGATTCGGCAATTATTTTACACCCATTTCCTAGAAATAAAGAAATTCCGACATGGGTAGATCAAGATACTAGGGCAAAATACTTTGAACAGATTAAGAATGGTGTCATAGTAAGAAAAGGATTACTTAGATTAATATTAGATTATGAACAAGGTTAAAATAAAACACGCTACTATAACAGATAGAATTTATATAAAAGAAGAAGATATTGTTGATCTTGCTTCTTTTAAGTCAGCATACACATATTTAGTAGGTGATGATATTTTTCAAACATATGACTATGATGAAGAAAAAACATTGTATTCTGTACCTAGTAATTCTTATAAAAAATTAAATTTTCAAGAATATGAAGATTTGAGAAATTTTGAAGACCATACAAAAGAACTCACCTTTAATGGAGAACTTAGACCTGAACAACAAGTAATGGTCAATGAGTTTTTTGCTATTAATGATAGAGTTAGAAGTGGACTTTTTCAAGCACCCTGTGGATGGGGTAAAACATATGTAGCATGTAATTTAATTACAAGGGCAAATAAAAAAACACTAATATTAGTACATACTAAATTATTATTTAGACAGTGGATAGAAGAACTTACAAACCAAATTCCTGATATAGAAATAGGAGCTATAGGAGACAGTTTATTTTCAATAGGAGAAATAACTGTTGGAATATATAAAAGCGTATTAAATAACATAGAAAGTTTACACGATAGTTTTAGTTTATTAATAGTGGACGAAGCACATTTATGCCCTGCTGATATGTTTTCCCAAGCAGTAAATTCTATTAATTGTAGAGCAAAAATTGCTATTACCGCAACTCCAAAGAGGAAAGACGGTAAGCATGTATTTTTAGATGATTACTTTACTTCTTTTAAATCTTTTGCAAAAGACCCTCGAATTTTATTGGACCCAAAAGTAGAAATTATGCCTACAGATATACCATTTATGGTAATTGATCCAAAACGTGATTGGAGTCGGCAAATAAATAAACTTTCTAAAAATTCGGAATATATAAAATTAATTGCAAAAACAGCTATTGAAAAAATAGCAAATGGAAGATGTCCTTTAATTTTAGCAGATAGACTTGATATGTTAAAAGACCTTAATAAACTTATACCTAATAGTGCATTAATGATTGGTTCAACAAAAGAAGAAGACCGTAAAGAAACACTTGAAAACGTAGGAACTAAATATAAATGTGTTTTAAGTACAAAACTTTTTGATGAAGGAATTAGTTGTCATAGATTAGATACCTTATTTTTAACATGTCCTTCTAATAACCCTATAAAATTAGAACAAAGAATAGGTAGGATTATCAGAGAACACGAGGACAAACAACGACCTTTAATAGTAGATTTTTGGTTAAAAGGACCCATAGTAGGAAAACAACAAAAAAATAGGTATGAATGGTATAAACGTCAAAACTATGACTTATGACTGGATGACAGAACTACAGAAAAAAATAAAATCAAATAAAACTTACTATAATTGGCAAGAGCTAAAATCAGATGCAGATGGACATCCTAATGGCATATTGATCTTGACTTTTGCCCTTTATAAAAGGTATAATACAATACTGGCTAAAAACACAGAAAGCCTTTTTCAAATCTTACACATAGATAGTATTCCTTTAAAAATTGTAAGGAATAGTAATATAATAATTACTACTGACTTTAAAGAAGTAGTTTCTCATTATATGTGTAAAGATGAACAAAGTTATTTTACAAACGGTAATTTTCTTACAGCAATTTGTCCTGTTAGAAAAAAATTAGAATATTTATTTCTATTATCTATGAGAGATCCAAGTGATCCCTCTGCTAGAATTCCAAAAGAATATCTAGATGAAGAACAACTTAATTGGGCAGAAAAAAATCCGTTTATAAAAACCATCGAAGACAAAATAGTTTTCGTTCCAGAATTAATACGAAACAAAGGAGAAAAATAGTATGGTATCATGGGATCAAGCAAAGGGAAATACAAGTACCGGAAATCAAAGAAGAGAAGTCGAACGACTTTCAATGCAAATCGGAGACACTAAAGTCCGTTTAATCGGAGAAGTCTTACCGAGATATGTATATTGGGTAACTACCAATGAAGGCAAGAAAATGCCTGTAGAATGTTTACGATATAGTAGGGTAACAGAGACATTTGATGATTCTGTTCCTGATCCTCTAAAAGAAGTTGATGAAGCTATCTTTGGGGATAAACCACAGTTTGCATATATTTGTAATGTAATCGACAGGTCAGATGGCAAAATTAAGTTATTTGATTTAAGAGCTACAATTTACAGACAAATTGTTGATTATGCAACTAATCCAGAGTATGGTAATCCTGCTGATGTTAAAACAGGTTACGATCTTACGATTAAGAAAGAAAAAACAGGTCCACTACCTCAAAACGTAAAATATACAACTATTCCCGCACGAGCAAGCACTGAACTAACAGACGCCGAAACGGGATTAGAACTTTTTGATTTAGAAAGAATCTATAAGCGCCAAACATATGACGAGCAAAAACAATGGTTAATACAAAATACCGCGTATTTTGCTGATCTTGCCGGAGGCGAGATGGCTGCTGAATCTGTAGATGATTTGGATTAAATTAATTATAAAAACTAAGGTCGTAGACTCTATGAAAGAGCTACGACCTATATTTATGAGGGGACTAATATGAAGAAAATAAAACTTTCAGACAAAACTAAAGAGGCAAAAGTAGAAGGTGTTTCATCTGATAATCTTAGTGGTATAGAATCCATTAAAATTGATGAAGATTTTATGCGAGAAAATTGTAATGTATTTTTCGCTACTCCTTGCTATGGTGGACTCATTACAGACCAATACTTTTTAAGTATGTTTAAAACTACGCAAGAATTAATTAGAGCAGGTGTTAATTATCGAGTTACTACGCTTAGAAACGAAAGCCTAGTCACAAGAGCAAGAAATATCTTAACCGCAATGTTTTTACAAAGCGGAGCATCACATTTATTCTTTATTGATGCAGATATTGAATGGGATCACGAATCAATTTTTAGAGCACTTTCTTTAGACGAAGATATTGTAGTAGGAGCTTATCCTAAAAAAGCCCTGCCTGTTCAATATGCGTTAAATTTTAAATTTGTAAGTCCAGAAACGCACGAAGTTAGGATTAACAAAGGCGCAGTTGAAGTATTAGACGCATCTACAGGGTTTTTCTGTATAAAAAGAGAAGTATTTGATAAAATGATGGTCGCGTATCCAGAATTACATTATAAAAATGATAGTAATATTGACGAAGATGCGGCAAGATACTGTTATGCTTTTTTTGATACTATGATTGACCCTGACGATAATAGATATTTATCGGAAGACTATACATTTTGTAGATTATGGCAGAAACTTGGTGGAAGTATTTGGTTAGACCCAAAAACTAGGTTAAACCATGTTGGAACATATACTTTTGAGGGAGATGTTAGTAAGATTATATCTTTTAACAATAACAAATGAAAATAAAATTTCACCAAGTTAGAGAGCTACCAGAACCTATAGAAAAACCTTATCCAGGATCAAGAAATTTACCCGATTGGTTTAAAAACTTATCTAACAAAACTACAGGTGATTTTAAAACTGTTAAAAAATGTCCACCATTTTTAGATGCCATGTCAACAGGATATATTATACCTGTTCCAATGGATTTAATTATTGCAATAGACGAAAAAGGGGAAGACTGGGTCTTATTTCCAAAAAAAGGAGATAAAGAAAAGTATGGAAAATATACTATTGTTGAGAGTCATGATGCGAGTCAATACCCAGGAACCCCTTTCGCAAATATGCCTGTCCGTAAATTATACACTCCTTGGATTATTGAAACTGAACCGGGATATTCTTTGTTATTTTTACCCCCTATTAATAGGTTTGATTTACCCTGTGTACCTATAAGTGGACTAGTTGAGTGTGACAATTACTTTAACACAGTAAATTTTCCTTGTGTTTTTCCTACATTAAGACCTGGATATGAAGTTAGATTAACTAAAGGTGATCCTTTAGTACAGGTTGTACCTATAAAAAGAGATACCTGGGACGCAAAACATACTTTTTTAGATGATGACATTCTAAACAGAGCACATGACTATCGAGAAAGTATGGCTGCCGACAGAGATGATTTTTATAAAAGAAAAGCGTGGGAAAAGAAAAATTTTAAATGAAAATTTTAGTTACAGGACACAAAGGATTTATCGGTTCTCAACTAGTAGAAAAACTAAAAAATTTAAATCACGAAATTCATGGAATTGATCACCATGAAAATAAAGATATTTTAACATCAGAATTTCCAAAAGTTGATTTAGTTATACACTTAGCAGGAATTGGAGGAGTAAGAGAGAGTCTCGCTAACCCTGCAAAATATTGGCTCAATAACGTAGAGGGAACTAAGCGTATTCTTAATCATTATCAAAAAGTAAGAGTATTAGTTGCGGGATCGAGTTCACAATATGAGCCAGAATTAAATCCATATGCAGCAAGTAAACATATTATTGAATACATTAAACATCCTAATGTGTGCTTTATGCGGTTTCATACTGTTTATAACGAAAAACCTCGTAAAGATATGTTCTTTGATAAACTACTCAAAGGCACTCTAGAATACGTTACTACACACGAAAGGGATTTTATACATTTAGATGACCTAACGGATGCTGTTATTTTACTTATGGATAAAGATATCACGGGACCTATAGACATTGGAACCGGTAAATCTATAAAAATACAAGATATTGCTCCAGACCTGCCTGTTAAACTAGAAACTATTGGTGAAAGAATAAAAACTAAAGCAAATATAAAATTAATGACTGGTATGGGTTTTAAACCTAAACATACAGTAAACAATTTTTTAAAAGTAATAAACAATGGAAAAATATAAATTTAATAAATCTATCGGTGGAAAAATTGTTAAAAAAGACGATAGATATATTGTAACAGACAATAATATATTAGATACCTTAGTATTAAGTTCTACAAATTTAAACCCTAATAAAAGTACTGGTGGTCACAGCCACGTTGGGCAAGAAGAAATTTACTTCTTCATTAAAGGTTCTGGAGAAATGGAACTCGATGATAAAAGATTTTCAGTCTGTGAGGGAGAAGTTGTACTGATTAAAAGTGGAGTATATCACCGAGTCCATTCGGGTGACGATGGTTGTTATTTTATTTGTGTATTTAACGGAAATAGAAAACAATGAAAATAGGATTTACCTGTTCAACATTTGATTTATTACATGCAGGACACATACAAATGTTACGAGAAGCTAAAAGTCAGTGTGAATATTTAATATGTGGATTACAGGTTGACCCTAGTGTGGATAGACCTGAAAAAAATTCTCCTATTCAAACAGTTGTAGAAAGATATACACAACTTAACGCTGTTAAATATGTAAATGAAATTATCCCTTATTGCACTGAACAAGATTTAGAAGATATTTTAGAAATGTATCATATTGATGTAAGAATTATAGGATCAGAGTATAGGGATGGAAAATTTACTGGAAGAGCGATATGTGCTAAAAGAGATATAGAATTATATTTTAATAGCAGGGACCATAGATTTAGTTCTAGTGACCTTAGAAAAAGAGTCCGTAATCAAGACACAAATGTGACGTAACATTAGAGCACTCCGTGCTCACGTTATGTCTCTCCGAGACAACGTTTAAAAAAGTGTGGGGCCATGTTCCATAGCTGTTCACCTACGGTGTGAATTTATTCACTAGTTTGTAAACATAATTTAGCATATTATTTGACTTTCGTCAAACACTAAAATTTAAAATTCTCAAATGCACAAAATTGTAATGAAATTGTAATATAAATATGATATAATCTAATTGTAGACTACAGGTCTACACTTTTATGATGGCCCAACAGGGCACTAACCATATAAGGAGATAAAAAATGGTCAAATCATTATTAGCCGCTCTCGTGGCGGTGTTTGCTGTGACTTCAGTTGCAGAAGCACGAGAAATTCGTATTGTAGGTTCCTCTACAGTATATCCTTTCACAACAATCGTAGGCGAAACATTTGCTGCAGAAGGCAATAAGGCTCCAGTTATTGAATCAACCGGTACTGGTGGCGGAATGAAGTTATTCTGTGCTGGAATTGGTAAAAGTCATCCCGACTTTACAAACGCCTCAAGAGCAATCAAATCAAGCGAAAAAAAGAAGTGTGCTGCAAAAGGCATCACTCCTCTTGAGATGATGGTTGGTTACGATGGCATTGTATTTGCAAACAGTAAGAAGTCAGACGTGTTGAAAGTAACACCGCGTGAGTTATTTCAAGCTCTAGCTAAAGATGTTCCACAAGAAAACGGTAATTTAGTACCAAACACATTCACACATTGGAATCAAATTAATAGTTCCTTTCCAGCTATTAAAATTGAAGTATTAGGACCTCCTCCCTCAAGCGGAACAAGAGATGCTTGGGTAGAGCTGGTTATGGAAAAAGGTTGTAAGACCTACGACTGGGTTAAAGCAATGAAGAAGAAAGACAAGAAAGCGTACAAAGGTATCTGTCACGGTATTCGCGAAGATGGTGCATTTGTAGAAGCAGGCGAGAATGATAACTTAATCATCCAAAAGCTAACTAATAATCCAAATGCTTTTGGAATCTTTGGGTTTTCCTTCTTAGATCAGAACACAGATGTTATTCAAGGCTCTCCTATTGCGGGCATTGTTCCAACATTTGATTCTATTGCAGATGGTTCTTATCCTGCAAGTCGTGGTTTATATGTATACGCTAAAAAAGAGCATATGGATGTAACACCGGGCATGACAGAGTTCATGAAACTTTATCTATCAGATGACGTAGCAGGTGCTGATGGTTCTTTGGGTGATGCTGGATTAATTCCACTTCCACAAAAAGAACTTGAAAAAGTACGAGCTAACGTACTACAATAGATTTACAAGTGGGGGCGGGTAAAATTACTCGCTCCCACAAACATTAAGAGGATAACATGTTTATTTGGATAGGACCTAAACAAAAACAATCAGGGTTTAATGAGGACTTATTAAAGAATTTTTTTCGTATTAGCAGTTGGCTTACAATAGCTATTACATTTTGTATTGTTGGTAGTTTAGCCTATGAGACAATAAAGTTTTTTACAATGATTCCAGTTGGTGACTTTTTCTTTAACACCAACTGGTCCCCGCAAACTGCTTTCAGAGCAGATTCAGTAGGCTCATCAGGAGAATTTGGACTAATTCCTTTATTATGGGGAACACTTTTTATTACTGCTATTGCAATTATAGTAGCGGGGCCATTAGGCTTGCTAAGTGCAATTTTAACGTCAGAATACTTAAAACCTAAAGTAAGACTAATTGTTAAACCTTTATTAGAGATATTAGCAGGAATACCTACAGTAGTTTATGGATTCTTTGCCGCACTAGTATTAGGACCGTGGCTAAGAAACAGTGGCGCTACATTAGGGCTAGATGTATCAACAGAGTCAGCTTTAGCCGCAGGACTAGTTATGGGTATAATGATTATACCATTAATTAGTAGTATAGTTGACGATGTGTTAACAGCGGTACCTGCGTCTATGCGAGATGGCGCAAGAGGGCTAGGAGCCACACGAGAAGAAACTATTTTACAAGTTATAATGCCCGCAGCATTGCCAGGTATTGTAGCAGGATTTATTATGGCTATTAGTAGAGCTATAGGAGAAACAATGATTGTTGTTATGGCCGCAGGACTTGCCGCTAACCTTACAATTAATCCTCTTGAAGCAGTTACAACAGTTACCGTGCAAATTGTTACTCTACTAATAGGAGATCAGGAATTTGATAGTGCTAAAACATTAGCTGCATTTGCTCTTGCTTTTACACTTTTTATTATAACTTTTATCCTCAATTGGATAGCATACAGGAATTATAAAAATGCAGTCAATAGACTTAAACAGTAGATTAACAGGTCGTAGACGTAGAATACAAAAAAGCCTTGAATGGTCTTGTTATGGTGCCGTTACTGTAACAGCTATTTTAATGTTGTTATTCTTTTCAACATTAGGATATCGGGGCATTGGGGCCTTTACACAGACTAAGATAGATGTAGTAGTAACAGAAGTACATTCAACAACCAAGAAAACTATTAACAATTCTATGTATAATTTACTTAACAACCCAGACCGTAAGACAAAAAAAGATTTAAGACAATTAGTCACGCCAAACGCGTATAGCACTATAGATATTAAAGAATCTGGCACCTATACCTTAATTGCTCATACAAACGTAGATATGTATGTTAAAGGGGTGTATGATAAACTTTCTAACACTCAAAGAAAAGTAGTTGATAAACTCATCTCAGAAGAAAAGATATATAAAACATGGAACTGGAGTTTTTGGACAAATGCAGACAGTCGCTCTCCTGAGATTGCTGGTATATGGGGAGCAGTAGTAGGTACATTTTATACTATAACTATTGCTTTATTATTTGCTTTTCCGATAGGAGTAGGTTGTGCAACCTATATGGAGGAGTTTCCTAAAGCAAAGGGAGCTGGTTGGAGAAGATATAGGGACTTTATGGAAATTAATATTAACAATCTAGCAGCAGTTCCTAGTATAGTATATGGATTGTTGGGTCTAGCAGTTTTTATACAATTTTTTGGCTTACCAAGAAGTGCAAGTTTGGTAGGAGGATTAACACTAGGGGTTCTTACTTTACCTACTATTGTTATTGCCTGTCGCACAGCTTTGAGAACCGTACCGCAAGCAGTTCGAGATGCTTCAAACGGATTAGGCGCAAGTAGGTTACAAACAACCATCTATCAAGTTTTGCCAGCAGCTATGCCTGGTATCATAACAGGGACTATTATAGGCATTGCAAGAGCGATAGGAGAAAGTGCTCCACTTATAATGATTGGAATGGTCGCATTTATTCTTACAGCCCCAACAAGTATTACTGACCCTGCTACAAGTTTGCCTGTGCAAATTTATTTATGGGCTGACTCACCAGAAAGAGGTTTTGCTGAAAAAACTAGTGCAGCAATTTTAATACTATTATTAATACTAGTAACATTAAATTTATTAGCTATATGGTTAAGAAAGAGATTTGAAATAAAATGGAAATAGACGAAAGAACAACTCTTACCCTTACAAAGAGTCAAAAAATTGAAGTAAGAGACTTAAACATTTGGTATGATGATTTTCATGCTATAAAAAGTGCTAATTTAAAAATTAGAAAAAATAATGTTACTGCGCTTATTGGACCGAGCGGTTGTGGTAAAAGCACCTTCTTAAGAGCACTTAACAGAATGAACGATTTTATAGATGATTGTCGGACTAAAGGATCAGTAGGTATTGACGGAACCGATATTTACAGAACACAATATACTAATGTTAATAATCTTCGCAAAGGGGTAGGAATGGTATTTCAAAAACCAAACCCTTTTCCTAAAAGTATATATGAAAATATAGCGTATGGTCCAAAGTTACATAGAATGGCCGAAAACAAGTCAGAGCTAGATAAGATTGTAAAAACAAGTTTACAAAAAGCAAACCTTTGGGAAGAAGTTAAAACAAGACTAAATGACCAAGCTTTTGAATTAAGTGGGGGCCAACAACAAAGGTTATGTATTGCTAGGTCTTTGAGTGTTGACCCACAAATACTTTTATTAGATGAGCCATGTAGTGCGTTAGACCCTATTAGTACTAACGCTATTGAAGAGTTAATTTTAAAACTAAAAAAGAATTATACTATTGTAATGGTTACTCATAACATGCAACAGGCAAAACGTATATCAGACACGACTGCGTATTTTCATATGGGAGAAATTATTGAAGTAGGATCAACTAAAAAGATTTTTGACAATCCTAATCACAGGTCAACAAAGGCATATGTAAGCGGAGAGTTTGGATAAAATACCTTAGAAAAG
>Ga0114934_10000297_pt1 | contig 31590 bp, 25 predicted proteins | sample 4SBtaG_2_FD_99695 | JGI IMG/M metagenome (GOLD analysis project Ga0114934, IMG submission 99695) | Deep subsurface microbial communities from Kolumbo volcano to uncover new lineages of life (NeLLi) - 4SBTROV10_white metaG | ecosystem: Environmental > Aquatic > Marine > Volcanic ...
CTTGTCCGCCGTCTAGTGTTGAACCGATCCATTTGCCACTTTGTTTTGACCCATAGAGGCCGACCACTAATGTATCATCCCCAGCACCGCCTTTGAGGGTGTTACTGCCGTAGCTGCCTCCGTATAAGTAGTCGTTGCCGTCTCCTCCGACCAACAGGTCATTTCCCCGGCCACTTTTGAGAATATCGTCTCCGGAGCTGCCCAATAATCGGTTGTCACTGCGATCCCCGAGTACGGGGCCGCCTTCACCGTTAACAAAAAGGATGTTGTATTCATCCAGTACGGCCTGACTGGCCGTATCCAGGGTGGCGTGACTCAGTTGTTCTCCGATAAACTCCCAACCCGCCCAGTTGAGGTTGTTATCGGTCAGACGATGAAAATCAATGCTGTCGATCAGGCCATTGCTGGGGTCCTGGACAATCCGCTGTGCCAGTCGGGTTTCAAGTTCACTGAAATCAAGACTTAATGTGTCATCGACCAAGTCCAGCCCTATGGCTTCGATGTGGGGTTTGAGTCGGGTTTGAAAGATGAGGCTGTCATACACCGATTGGCGCAGTTGGTCGTAGGCCTGGTTGAGCAGATCCTGATGGGCGCTGGATAAGACGAGTTTGCCGTTGGTTTTGAATAAGGACTGGATGGAATGAAACAAAGTTGAGTTTTGTTCAAAGGCGGCATCATTAAAGACTTCGAGTATCTGCAGTTTATCGGCCACGCTGTTGACGGTCTGGTTTTCAAAACCGCTGGTGTAGTCAATCTGTGCACCACTGCTTGCGGTGGCGTTCCATTGACTGACGCGGTGTTCGAGTAATTCAAAAGCGCTGCTTTGGGCCCATTCGATTAACAAAGGATCCAGCAGGGCGGTTTGTTGTTCGCGGGTGGTGGCTTGGTTGTAGTCTTCCAATACCTCGGCCAGCCCGGCATTTAAATGCGCCGCTTCTCTAAGATCACGGACATTACCGGAGCCTTGCATGTTGGGCAGGTGTTTCAGGGGGTCGGGGATTTCGACAGCGTCGCTAAATTCACGATAAAAACCATTTTTTTGTAGATCCAGGTTAGCAATATCACCGGTCGACCCGTCTGTTCGGGTGAATTGTGAACGTGCGTTGATGCGGTTGCCATTGCCAAGGTGGGTGTTTTCACTCACTGCATTGAGGTGGATGCTTTGTATGTTCAGCGCATCAAGGCTCATTAACTCATCGGACTGGCTGATGCCATCGCTGTTTTGATCGCGCCAGACTTTGACGTCGGCGAATTGAGCGTCCTCGGCGTCGAATTGTCCATCGCCATTTGAATCTAAATCTGAAAGCGCGGCAAAGCCATGCTCTGCGCTTTGACCATTGTTCAGTGTTGTATTGTCACCAAACAGTTCGCTGCCGTTGTCAATGAGTCCATTGCCATTACGATCCAGAACCAGTAAGCCGTCATCGGGGGCGATCCAGCCGGTGCCTTGTTTTACGCCGTCACCGTTGTGGTCGAAGAGGACACTGCCGTCTGCACTTAGGGTTTCGATGCCGTCGCCGTCAAGATCCAGGGTTAGGGGGTCGTAGAGGCGCAGGGTGGTGGCTGAGGTGAAGAGGTTGTTGACGTCAATGTCTACAAAAAAATCAGCGAGTGCGGTTCGAGTATTTTCGATATGTGTTCCTAGCAGCCTTTTTACCAACCAATCTGTACTCAAAGAGGTTCCAACCGCAAATAAAGCAATAAGACCAAAAGTAGTACTTGCTGGTAATGAAGCAACTGCTACACCGGCAGCAAATGCACTTGCCAATGCACCAATAGCTCCCGTACTATCGCCGTCCACAAGATTCTTCGTATAGCTATACACGTCGAATGCAATACCGCCTGCTTCCGATAGAATTTTGCTGGTCGTGTGTTGGGCAAGTTTAATATCTGCGGCAGTAAATGGGGGAAATGTATGTGATAATTGAGTGTCTCTAAAATGAGAGTAAAGTTGAGCATGATGTAACGATTGTTTAGAAAAATAACTAGCGGCCTCATTTGCTCCGTCGGCGAGTTCGCTAACTGCTCGGTTAGCAAAATTTTCAGCCAGACTTTTTTGCAGAGACATTCTGGCGATCATTTCATCGATAATAAAACTTGCTTTATCTAAATCGGTAAGTGCCTGTGTCGCGAAATGCGATTCGATGCGTGTTTGGGCTGCAACCATACCCGCCCCGATTGTCGCCCAATATTCTTCTATTAGTGATAGACCGCCAGTGCTCTTCGATTGTTCCGTCATATCTTTTATCCTACGTTGTTAGGTGTCCTAATATTTGTTGTTGGTGGTTTCCAGAAAAATACCTGCGAGATTCATAATAGAGGCTAAAATGATTCCAGAAAAAGCAGTCGCCCCAAGCACCATGCCAAACAAAGTATGCGCAAAAAGGCTTAAAAATTTTCCTTCAGCCTGTCCATAAAAGCCATAGAATAAAGCGAGTGAAGATCCCACGGCAAAGGTAGTAAATACTAGAAAAAAGCGTAAGCGACGTTGGCCATAGCGGATTGATTTCGCTTTTTGAAGCAAGAAAAATAACGGTACCGGAAACCCAATATATAGATAAATCCAAACGGCTCGTGTGGCTTGAGGAAAATCTGTAAATGTGCTCATTCGATCGATGGCTGGAATAACTTCCGCCAGGGAAAGACAGATATCACAATCGGCCAGATCCAATATATTTTCATCAAAAATAATAGCAACTGCGTAGATTGATAAAGCCCATATCAACAATACTCGATCTATTAGTTTCCCTGTTTTCTTCGGAATTTCTTCACCGTACTGTTCCAGCTCGAGCCTTTTGGCATCCCATATCCGTCTATACATAAACTTTTCAAACATAATTAAATATTCCTTTAAATATCGATCGGCATTAGCGGTCTATTTATTGAGGAGGAAATACTATACGCCAGGTCAATTTCCCAATTTGTGAGGTGCATCGCAAAACTGCACTGATATTTACAAGTAATTAGAGATTGCGGCAAAAAACCCATTTTCTACTCGCAGTGAATATTAAATATAGATCTATCTCGTGCAACCAACAAAAATAAGGATTGACTTGGTATCAAGTGATCTTTCTTGAAATCAGGAATTCTGTACATTAAGTCCGTTCAAAATAGTCAGTAGAAGAACTTGGCGAGTAATAGATTGTGGGCAGTTCTCTTAATTATTGTTTTCCTGCTCTCACAATCCGCCCTACCGTTGATAAATGCACTCCGAAATGATCGGCGATTTCTCCGTAGCTGTAAGCGCCGGTTGCGAATGCGAAAACAATCTAAGCATTTCTATTGGCTTACGAGAGATAATAGTACGGTTTAATTAAGGGCTCATTCGACGAACTAATTCTTTTGTGCCAATAAATACTCCGAATAGGCCCGAAACCATGCCCATCAGAAGGACTCCTAAAAATATTCCGAATGAAATATCCCAATAAGAACAACTGAGTAGAGCTTGTGTAGCCCGCGATGGATTTATCATTGCAGAATGATGTAGACCAATAACGAATAGGAAAATCCCGATTATAAAAAAAACCAATGAGGCTACTACTACGAATACCATTTTCGAAGTGCTGGTTTTATCCAAACAATATTGTGCATAAGTCGGAGTTCTTCTTCGATGCTCAGTAAAATAAAGCCAGGCAAAAGGAGTAAATACAAGATAACCCCAGAACATCATGGATTTTGTTTGTATGTCTCTACCCGCATCCTCCAGAAACCGAAATAGGCCAATCTGCTCCTGGGTCACACTGGAAACATCGATTCCCACGATGTCGCTTAAAATAATTCCAATCAGAATTGGCATTACAAAATAAAAACCCAATATCCTGTTGGGAGTTATTTCTTCTCTCATTTCCTACTCCTTGTTTTTCATTTCTGTGTCTGAACGAGGCTAGAGACAATGACCAGTCAGGACTACTAAGAAAGATTTTCAACCAGCCACCTCAGTGAAAGATGATGTCCCGTAACAAAGCAACATCTTATGACACTTCAAATGGTTAATCTGTGACCTCTGTCGCAAAACGAGTGCGTTTTGGGAGTGGTACGAAGCCCCGGGTTGCAAACGGTTTTTATTAACTATAGTCGAAGGGGGGCTAACACAACGCCTGGCAACCAATCAAGACGAAGCTTCACGGAGAAAATCCCCCCACTGGCGCACCGAAACCGTCGGGCGAGGGACGAACCAACGAGAAGAGAAATTCCGACCTCCGATATGGAAAAAAAAGTTCGCTACCAAAGAGCGGGGGAATCCCCGGGGGCGGATCGGTCAGATTATATCAACCCAGAACGCATACGGTCTTACTGACTCGCTCCATGCCTGGATGAGTGGTTATATGGTGGACAACGACATGGTGATCTGGGTAAAGAAATGGAAAGACGGTGATGAGGTTTGGTTTAAAGCCCTTAAATAACTGCCTCATATTAGTAAATAGGCCTGACTCCTTTATTACTTCTTTATTACTTTACACAACCTCAAAAGAGAGAAACTACAATCTGCGGGGGGTTATTTAAATTTACATTGAATGGGCAAACCCAATTTGCTTGGGGCTGCCACTTATCATTGGTATTTTTTATTGCGATGGACAGGCGTTACAGCCACAAACCGACATCTGGCTTGAAATGCTTGTCCAATGATTGTTCCAACCCATCGCACTTTCGCAGACAGAAGGGCATACCTGCTGAGCTTGTTCGTTGCTGTAGATTGGACCCGCTTTGACATTACAGCGATTGATTAACCCAGGTGCTTTGCCTGATGATGCGGTCAGTAAGTGCGAGGCCGCCGCGGTGTTATCATTGCTGGCACCCGCATGGCAGGTGAAGCAGCCGTTAGTAAAGTCAGCGCCTGCCTGAGTGTAAGACTCAAGCGTCGAATTCGCCAGATAAGTTGAACCCACGATCTCGGTATCAAATTTCTGCGACGGTTTTGTAATCTTAGTCATATCCGTCCATTCCGCGCCCCCCAAAAAATAGTGTTTAAACACAGCCATCGGATTCGTCGCAGGCAGGTTTGTGACGATCCCTGAAGGCCCTACTAATAACGTGTTCAGGAATTGAATATTCGGCACATTAGAGGCATTTTTGGGTGTCGGCATATCTCCATAATACGCGTCAAGACAAATATTCGAGGATCCTTGTCCGACGGCACCATTGATCATTACGTTACCCTTGCTATCGTAGACTGGCTTGGACGCGTTCGCGTTAAAATCACATTGTGATTTACACAGCGAGGTCAGATCAGCACCGTTTTTAAAGTTTTCTGCGATACAGACATTACAGCTGTTGCTTGCAAATGACCAGCCTGTAGCAGGTTGAGCACGAGTAAATCCCTGTTCAGGGGTTATAACCGTACAATCAGGTGCATTGTCGACATGCTCAAAGGTTGCCCAGATGAACTCCGGGTGAGCGCCTGTATTGACGACTATATGGAAACCAACCATACCGAGATCTTTGCGCCCAATGCCTTCAATATCAGCCTGAATAACATAGTATCGGGATATATCATCATTCGGCTCCATGATCCTCCAGGATGATTTCAGTTCTACGACTTGATTGACTCCAGTAGGGAAGTTCGCGTTAACCCCAGCAGCATTGGGAAAGTTTCCGCTGTTAAAAACACCGCATTCATTTTTCGTAAAACTACGGTTATAGAACACAATATTGGTATTTTTGTCATACAGGGCATCCCCGAAACCAGCTTGACCGGGTATATCTGGCATGGTCATAACCTTTAGTACGGAAGCCGTTAATCCATGCGTCCTTCCCACACCGTTCAAGCCCGCTTCCACACTTGCACAGGTATCCAGATCCACTACAGGATAGAGCGAGCGATCTTCAAAATTCCGCAAATTACTCACTGCCTGACTTGGACTCATAAGATAAAGAAACCACTGCCACGAGAAGATGTGAAAATCGCAGTTCTGTGAGGTTCCTGCCTGTTTATTGGCAGGAGTCACTGGCTTACCTTTTACCGGTACCGCTCCCAGTTGAGTAACAGGATCAGGCATAAGCCAGGAATTCATCGTATAGTCACTGACGTGGCATTCCACTGGGGCCACTTGAACAGCTGCGCTCAGCACGTCCAATTCGTCGCCCTTCGGGTCAATCGGTTTTTCAACTCCACAACCAGATAAGAAAAATAAACAGGCAAGTAACTGCAATAAATTCTTCATATTTTCTCCATATCTCTTTTGTGAATCTATATCAAAACACGGGGTCAGGTCTATCTTTTATAGCATCTCAACTACCTAGCCTTCATTCGCAACGCTCAACCCATAGTCGAAAAGCCCACGCCAATACAACACCAAACTTCGAATTTGTATATTCTACTGTACAATGCAGAGGATTCATTCACACATCGATTTCGCAAAGCAATGCTAATATACCATCCGCGTTCAAGAATACCCACTTATGGCACGCATCTTTTCGCGAAGGGCGTTGTTGTAGGGCCTTGAAAGAGATGACTTTTCTTACGATTCTACGCCTAGCCCTTCACGAAAATCCAGGCACTCAAAACGGGCATTCTTGAACGTGAAAGGTATAGAACTCATCTCCAGTCAGAAATAATCAAATATGCGCACAATTTTTTTGAAAATCCTGCCGATTCTGTTGACGCAGGCCAACCCGCCTTTCCACCGATCAGCACGAGCCGAGGACTGATGGGGCGAGAACATGAATCGGCCTTGATTTTTGCATGACCTGGAATAAAAAACAAATCTTACCAATCGCTATTCTTAGCATTGGAATACTGATCTTCACTGCCCTTAAACTGACAAAACCCATTCAGCTACCGGTCGCACCGCAGGAACGCATCTGGTATGTGGATACGCTGAAAATTAGTCCAAAACAGCTATCCCCCACACAAAAACTTTACGGCCGAACCGAAACGCCCGACCTGATAAAAGCAACCGCACCCAGAGACAGTAGAGTCGAAAATATTTTTGTCCGTGAAGGCAGCTCGGTCACCCGCGACCAGTTGATTCTTCAATTGGACGCCAGAGACTTCCAACCCGTTGTGATTCAAAAACAAGCCCAGGTTTCCGAGCTTGAAGCAATGATCACCAGCGAAAAACTTCACCACAACAACAACAAACAGGCGCTTAAACACCAGACCGCACTATTGGACATTAGCAAAGCAGGTGTCGAACGTGCAAAAAAAATGAAGGCAAAAAATCTTGGCTCGGATGCAGCGCTGGATCAGGCAAAGCTGGAAATGGAAAAACAAACTCTGTCTGTAAATGAGCGCAGTCTTTCTCTAAACGATCATCCCGCCCGATTACAACAACTACAGGCACGATTAACACATGCACAAGCCGACCTGGATCTGGCTAAACTGGATCTCGAACGTAGCCAGGTACATTCTCCGTTCAACGGATATGTATCGACCGTCGAAGTCGCCACCGGTGATTATGTCAAAGCTAACCAACACCTGATTTCCTTGTATCCTACCAACACTCTGGAGGTGCGCACATTGATACCGGCACCCTTGCAAAACGAACTGCAAAATGCCTTATCCAATGGAACCCCACTGAACGCACGTGCTGAATTCGCAGGACGACAGATTGCTCTTAAGCTCAACCGACTGTCTGGAGCAGCCAGCACAAAGGGCATTGACGGCCTGTTCACACTAACCAAAGGCACTGATGCACTCCGGGTTGGAAGCAGCCTCAGTCTGTACCTGTTGCGACCACCTCACAAAAACTCAATCATTCTCCCCTACTCCGCCTTATATGGGCATAACAAAATTTACAAACTCATTGAACAGCGGATGCAGAGTGTCCACGTGACCCACCTGGGTAATTTTTCCGACTCCCGGCACCTCAATCACTTGTTGGTCACCAGTCCTGAGCTAAAATCAGGTGATTCAATCATTGTCACTCACCTGCCCAATGCAATCGATGGACTTAGGGTACAATCCAAACAGCCACCAGCAATCAATAGCGCATCATCAGGCAACAATTACACACAATAGCTTTGGAAACTGTTCAACACATTTATTCCAGGATACTGTCCGAAAGAATCATTTTGAGTTTCTTCTATTAAAACATGCAGCATAAAAATGATTTGATTGGTCTGTTCGCGCACCACAAAGTCGCCGCAAACCTTTTGATGATCCTTATGATCATGGGTGGGGTATTCGCATTGGAAAAACTCAATGTCAGCTTCTTTCCCAATTTCGAACTTGATTTCATTAATATCCGCGTGGTCTGGAGCGGAGCAAGCGCAGAAGATGTGGAGAACGGCATTACCATTCCCCTGGAACAATCACTGAAAACAATCGACAACCTGCGCCACATCAGCTCCACATCTGCCAATGGCGTTTCCGCTATTACCCTGGAATTAAATGAAGACACCGACATCTTGATTGCACTGGATCAGGTCAAACAAAAAGTCGATGAATTTCGCAACCTTCCCGCCAATGCAGAAAAGCCAAAAGTCAAAAATATTGTTCGCTACGAACGTGTTGCCAGAGTGTTAGTCAGTGGCCCACAAGATTCTGCCGAACTCCGTCACCTGGCCAATACTTTCAAGCAACAACTTATCGACCGAGGTATCGACAAAGTCGATATTATTGGGCTACCAGATGAAGAAATTGCCATCGAAATTTCCAGTATCCAACTGGAAAAATTGCAGTTGAGCCTCAACAGTATCGGCGAAAAAATCGACAAAATGAGCCGTGACATTCCTGCCGGTACATTTGGCGAACAAGACAATACTCGCGAAGTACGTACCCTGGATCAACGCAGAAATGAACAGGAATTTTCTTCACTAGCGATTATTAATGACTCGCAAAGCCGAATTGATCTGGGAACCATTGCTCATATCCAACGTCAGGCAGAAAAAGGTGGAACCACACTGAAACTAAATGGAAAGCCAGCAATAGAGCTGGTTGTTCGACGCTCCGACGAGGGTGATTCATTTGCAGCGGCCAACATACTCGATCAATGGTTGGAGGACACACGCCCGACACTATCGCCTGGAATCTTTTTGCATGTTTATGACGAATCGTGGCAACTGATCAAGGATCGCATCAACCTTTTGCTTAAAAACGGCACTAGCGGACTGATCCTGGTGGTTATCATTCTTTACCTGTTTCTGTCCGGTCGTGTCGCCGGATGGATCGCTATTGGCATACCAGTATCCTTTATGGCCACCTTGCTGGTTCTGTATCTGCACGGCGGCAGCATAAATATGCTGAGTCTGTTTGGCCTCATCATGGCACTGGGTATCATTGTAGATGATGCCATCGTCGTCGGTGAAGACGCTCTGACGCATTATCAATCTGGAGAAGATGCACTACTGGCCGCCGAAGGCGGAGCTCGAAGAATGCTCGCACCGGTATTGGCTTCCTCGTTAACGACTGTTGCTGCATTTTTACCGTTGATGCTGGTTGGCGGCCCCACTGGAAAAATATTGATTGCCATCCCACTGGTCATTATTGCCGCAATATCAGCCTCTCTACTAGAAAGTTTTTTGGTATTGCCCGGACATTTGAAGCATTCCTTCCGTCACCATCATTCAGAAAACCCGGGTGGGCACCGACAGCGCCTGGACCAAAGCTTCAACGATTTCAAAAACAAACACTTTAAACCTGTGGTGGAAGCCGCCTTAAGAAACCGCAGTATCGTGTTAAGCTCAGTAACAACCTTGTTAATTATAACGCTGGGTTTTCTTGCCGGTGAAAGAATAAAATTTAATTTCTTTCCTTCTCCGGACTCACCATTGGTCTATGCAAATGCCCAATTTGTGCCCGGCACACCGCGCAGCGAAGTTGAACGTTTTTTGAATCACCTGAATCAAACACTTAAACAAACCGACAATAAACTTTCACCACAATCGCTGGTTTCTACCGCGGTCACTCATTACGGATCCGGAATATCCAACAAAGGAAAAGCCGAACACAAGGGCGACCACCTGGGTTCGATCACCGTCGAACTGGTACCGCCCGATCAACGCAAAATACGCAACAAAGAATTTCTCGAAGCCTGGCGCGCTCATGTAGAAATACCTGCTGGCCTGGATACATTTACTCTGGTTGAACGGGTGATTGGCCCACCCGGGCGAGAGTTGTCCGTACAATTGACCGGAGCTAGCCCGGAACAACTAAAATCCGCTGCACTCGCGTTAACCGAATCCTTGAAAACAATTCCTGGTATCAGCGATATTGAAGACGATATGCCCTTCGGTCGTGAACAACTGGTTTATCACCTAACACCAACGGGCGAAGCATTAGGGCTTAGCTCCGCAGAACTCGGCACGCAATTACGGACTGCTTTCGAGGGTCAACTGGTACAACTGTTTCAGGATGGCCCGGACGAAGTCGAAGTACGGGTAAAACTACCGAAATCAGAGCGCGAATTATTAACCGACCTGCAACATCTGAATATTCGCCTAAAAACGGGGGAATCGGTACCACTGACTACTGTAGCCTACTGGGTTTCACAAAGAGGCTTTGAGATCCTGCGTCACGCCGAAGGACAACTGGCTGTACAAGTATCCGCCGAAGTCAACAGCCAGGTGAATAATTCCGCACTGATTATCGAATCGCTAATGAAATCCACCTTACCCAATTTAGTCGACGAATACGGTATTTCATACTCTTTCGAAGGCCGTTCCGCAGAAAAAAACGAAACCATAACTGACATGAAACGCGGGTTGGTATTGGGACTGGCACTGATCTACCTGATCCTGGCCTGGGTATTCGCGTCTTATGGCTGGCCTCTGGTGGTCATGATCGCGATTCCATTTGGCTTGATTGGTGCATTATTCGGCCACCTGGTTATGGATATCGACCTGACTATACTTTCCATGTTCGGCTTGTTTGGCCTTTCAGGGATCGTTATCAATGATTCCATTATTTTGGTCACATTTTATAAACAGTTGCGAACCCAGGGCAAATCCATAAATCAAGCACTGATCCAAGCCTCGTGCCAGCGATTACGCGCTGTATTACTGACCTCTCTGACAACCATAGCCGGTCTTGCGCCGTTACTGTTCGAAACTTCATTACAAGCTCAGTTTTTGATACCTATGGCAACTTCCATCGCCTTTGGCCTGGCATTTTCAACCGTACTGGTATTGATCGTAATTCCGGTTTTGTTGTCACTGTATGAAGAATTTACTGATCGGTTTTCAGTGGCCTTTCGTAAAGGTTTAGCAGGGTTTCGTTGGTAAATTAGAAACCCCTGACTACTCAACGAAAATAATCAAAAAAATCAAAAAAATCATGTCAGTGTTTTGGAGTAATTTTATCAAATTCTGTTTATTCACTATATTGTATTTCTAACGGACCTTAACGGTTAAAAAAAGGCCCTCAAACAGGGGATGAGATGTTGATGGTCAACCAGGTTTGAACGAATAAATCTTTCCCCGGATTCGGGTCGACAAACGAGAAAACCCGAGCTAAAAAAACCTTGAGCGAATACACCCGTACTAAAACGAACCAGGCATCACCTCTGACGACTGAAGTGGTCATATAAACAGCCTTAGCACTATCAGGCGAGTAATGGCCTCGCTGCATTAATCAACGCAGATGACCGCTTATCGGCTGATATCCCCATCAATTCGACCTTGACAAAGTTCCAGGCACCCGCTTGGCGTAGATTACTGCTTAGGCAATCGGGAGATTGAAATTCAATTCTTCTGGTTTTTGCCGGTAATCTATTCGATTTGGGATTGCAATACACACCCCTTCGATATAAATTAGCTGCACTTTTTTAATCGTTTATTTGATCTATGAATTTGTTGCGATTGTCCTGGTGGTGCACACCAATTATCAGTTTTTTCTGGATTCAAGCCCGCGATGCTGCTGTTCGGGGGAAATATAAAAAATGCCTCTCAAAACTCAAATGGATTCGCCGTATGCGCGGCCCCAATATTCGCCCACTCGGGCAATGGACAACGGAGTATTATTTATCTCAGGGCCATTGTCACTACAAGCTTAATCAATTAGACAACGCTAAAGAAAGTTTTGAAGCGGCACTTAAAGCTCTAAAAAAAGCGGATATCTACACTCTAATGGAGCAGGCCTATATCCGTGCTTACATCATTTCGGATAATACAGATCTGGAATTTTCCATCGCGGAGCCAATCGATTATGAAGAGATAGACCTCGATAATATTGAGCCGGACTTACGTAATTACTACCCATTGACAGCTCATCCTAATTGGGACGACGAAGAAGAAGAGTATGCCGGAACTCCCGGAAGTTGAAACCACAAAACGTGGCATCCAACCCTTTGTAATCGGAAAAAATATCTGCCAGGTTATTATTCGCGAACGCCGACTCCGCTGGACTATTTCGAAAACTCTTGCCAATCATCTGGTAAACCAGCAGTTCGAATCCATAAGTCGACGTGGCAAATATCTCTTACTCAGTACTCGTAACGGCACCGTAATTTTGCACCTGGGGATGTCTGGCAGTCTTAGACTGGATCACATAGAAAAACCCGCTACTAAGCACGATCATGTAGATATAGTCTTCGCAAACGGACACTGTCTGCGTTTCCACGACCCCCGCCGTTTTGGTTGTCTGCTCTGGACATCAACCGATCCTTACAAACATAAGCTGCTGAAATCGCTGGGACCTGAACCTCTGTCAGAAGATTTTTCCGGGAAATATCTATACCAACAGGCAAAATCACGAAAGGTTGCTATAAAATCCTTTCTCATGAACGCTCATATCGTCGCCGGGATTGGAAATATCTACGCAAACGAAGCTTTGTTCATGGCAGGGATTTATCCACGCCGCAGCGCCGGGAATATTGCAAAAAAAAGACTGGACACGCTCTGTGAGGCAATAAAACATGTCCTGACACAAGCAATTGAGCAGGGCGGAACCACCTTACGCGATTTCGTAAACGCAAACGGGAAACCCGGATACTTTCAACAAACATTGAATGTCTATGATCGAGTGGGGCTACGCTGCACCAACTGTAAGTCAACAATCCGGACGATTAAAATCGGGCAACGATCAACATTTTATTGCAATCGCTGCCAGCGCTGACAAACACGCTGTTGAGTCATTCTCTGGCAAACTGAATCTGACCGGGACAATATGTTCCTAATTTCCCGGAACAGTTCCGTCCTGAGGTGCAGCTTCAGGTGTTGCTGAAGCTGACGAACTTTCAGACTCGGACAAACTGTCCAGACGATCCTCAAACTGGGAACCCAAATCCACTTTAACACCAGTTGCTAAGGGTATTGTTAACTTGTCACCCAAACCGGCAAACGAAACCATTAACGCCCCTTTTAACGAACGTGCCCCGGAAACCAGATATTTTTTCTTCTCGCCAAAACTAAACACGCCGGATTCTATTGCCTCACCCACCGTATGCTCAAAAGGCTCAGTGATCAGATCAAGATTATTATTCTGCGAAAAATAACTTGAAAGCTTTACACTAGCCCCAACGGGTACACCAACGCCTGTTGGAGTACTGAAAAAACCGTATAAATGAGTGCGGGCAGTCACCAAACCGTTAGGACCCGGAGGAAATTCATGTGTAAAGTTTATAACAATCGCGTTTTCCGATGCCGCGCCGGTGGAAACCAAAGTGGCGTGATGTATTTCCAAATGATTTTGTCGATTGTTATTAAAACAAATCTGAGGCGTCTTACCAATTTCACTGGGCACTATATTAAAACCGGTATATTCACCGGTAATATCAATACATGGATTCCCCTGTATTTCCGGAGTTAATTGCTTCCCGTTAATATCAACCTCAAGTGCTGACGAGACCACGGGAATAAATAGTATTAAAATTGAAATGGCTAGCCACTTACGATTGATCTCCATGATTTTCAACCCTCTGAAGTTACGATTATTATTCCAGCTAATTTAGCTGGCAGATCACAATACCTGCAAATACTTTGCATAAGTCTAGCGGAATTTGCACTAAGTTTCCCGCCTTTTCCATTTTACAATAGGCTTCTGCTACTGCGATACTGTGATTTTTTACAGGCAGCCAGAATAAATCCGTTCAACAGACTTAGGAGCGAGGTTTTAATAATATGCGAAAGATTGACGCAGGATTATTGTTTGCCTTCAAGGCGTAGCAACAGGCGCATAGCCGGGCTACGCAACTGTTGCTACAACGCAGAAGACGGACAATAAGACAAGTCAAGATTCGTATATTATTGAATCCTCGCTCCTTACCTAAGAATAAATATTTTTTAATAGTTTCCAATAATAGACAATATTACCATTACTATCATGATCGCTTTGATCCAACGAGTTACCCAGGCCGAAGTTTCTGTCTCCGGAAATACAATCGCCAGGATTGGCCAGGGAATCCTGGTATTCATTGCAATAGAAAATAACGACACAGAAACGCAATCGCTTCGCCTCGCGAAACGACTGTTGAACTACCGCATATTCGCAGACTCCCAGGACAAAATGAATCTTAGTGTCCAGGAGATCACGGGCGACCTTTTAATCGTCCCTCAATTTACCCTTGCAGCAGACACTCGAAAAGGTTCTCGGCCCAGTTTCAGTCGAGCAGCATCTGTAGATATAAGCAAAAACCTGTTCAATCATTTTGTATCTTATTTGAAAACAGTATATAAGCCAGTCGAATGCGGAGTATTTGCAGCGGACATGCAAGTTTCCTTAGTCAACGACGGCCCTGCAACTTTTCTTCTTAAGCTTCGGGCACCCTCTTAATAGCCAGCTACCAAAGTGCAATAATTCAGATTCAATTTTAATCAGGTACAAATTCAGCAACAAGTTATTCAGGTCTAATTTTCACTTATTCCGGAGAAAGGTCTAATATTGAGTAGACAACCGTATAAAACCACAATTTCGCACTATAGCGAAAGAACAGTATTTCTGAACCTTAAACACCCAATCCATAATCACACTTGATACACAATCAACTTTGACTATGTTCTATTTAATCGTAAATACAATTTGTTTCGGTGCAGTCGCCCTGGGAGTAGTGGGTCTGATATATGGCTGGGTTATTCATTCAACCCGACCCATTATACTGCGTACACTAGATGTGGAAATCGTCCGCGCAGAACGTGCCGAGCGTAGCGTTGGCTTTATGTTGTTACAACTGAATATACCCATTTCAGGGAAACTACTCTCGATCCTTCCTGGCCAGACACTGGCTATACAAACCTTTGGTAAAACACTGAGGAATACAGACCTGATAAAAAAATTCGGCTATACCGTATATTCTGTTTTACTTACAGAAATGCCCGATGAATCAGGCGTTGCGATGATCAAAAAAAGGGTTCTTGAAGAAGCCAAAAGCCAAGGATGGCAAAACCTGAAAATTGGTATCGCCACATTCCCGGCAAACGGCGATACGGGAAAAGACTTGTATAAAGCCGCCAAAACAGACGGCAATATTACATCAATCCGTTTTTTCAATCACTAATAATTTGCTCGACTTCATGACAATCCCAGCAAACTTTCTGAGAATAAACCAAACCAAAATTCAGCCTGTATTATTGGTCGCTTTGATTCGCAATACGTCTTTAACCCTTCAGACTTTCTAAACTCAACACCCCGAACCACATCTATATTCGCTATTATTTATTTGAACAACTAAGCCCAACTGGTCATTGATATTCACTAATCACCTACAATAGAGACACGATTACGATATTTACAATGATAAGGATAATACCGATTTTTCTTCATATTATTGATAAATAACAACTTCTCGGCTTTACAGGCAGAGGCTATTGTGGGAGACTCCTCATTATGCATTTTCAATAATATCAGGGGTAAAATCGATGGAGCTTTTCAAAGATCTCGCACAGCAATTCATTGCAGATACCGATAATGACGGCAATATCGACGTCACAGAAGTAATCGCTTCAATGTCAACTTTGTTGTCTGGAACGAGTGAAGGCAGCCAATCGGATTTTAGCTCAATTGTTTCTAGTCTTGAAGGATCCGGCTTGTCGGATATCGCAGCATCCTGGTTAGGGAACGGCGATAATATGCCAATATCATCTGAACAGGTAGGCTCTTTATTCGAGTCGGACAAACTTGAATCGTTTGGAACGGCCCTGGGGCTTGATCCTGGTACTGTACAAAAAGGTCTTGCCCTGGTTGTACCTCAATTGATCGATCAGTTAAGTCCCAATGGACAACTGATCGATCCAAGTAATATAGATCTTGGTGATCTTGCCGCCGGACTCAAAAAGTTTTTTTAACTATAAATTTAATTTCTTTGTACGCATCGGCGTTTACAGCACCCACACCGTCCATATAAAAATATTTGAATCACTAAACAAGAGGAAAGAAATATGGGATTATTTGATTTTGCAAGCAATCTTGGGCGTAATTTATTTAATACTGATGATGATGCGGCGGAACGAATCATGGCGCATATCGAAGAAAATAACCCAGGCATTGATAATCTGGATGTAACTTTTCAAGGTGGATTCGTAAATATTTCTGGTGATTGCGATGATCCCGCCGCTCTCGAAAAAGCAATACTAATGGCTGGAAATGTAAAGGGAGTAACAAAAGTAACGAGTGACATTGTGTGGCCAAATGAACCGGACGAAGGAGAATTCACCGGACTGGACAATGTGGAATATTACGTTATTGAAAGCGGAGATACCTTGTCAGCGATTGCCAAACGATACTACGGTAATGCCATGGATTACCCGAAGATTTTTGAAGCTAATCGTGAGGTCATACAAGACCCTGACCTGATTTTTGTTGGTCAGAAAATAAGAATCCCCCTCGAGTAATACTCATTATTGGGTACAATTGAAAATTTAGTACTCTAGTACTCCAGGGAGAAACGAATTAAGGCCCGTGCTCCGATTGGATTTATCAATCAATTAATCAATCGCAAAGCTCGTTGTTGAGTGTACACATCGCTTCATGAGTACTAAGAAATACTTTGCCTGGATTCAGATCCTCAATAAACGTTGTTTTCTTAATCTGATCCATTATCGGTCCTTTGACTTCAGCCAGGTGCATCCTGATGCCGACATAATTCAATCGCTGAATCAGGGTATCAAGAAATTCTAGCGCACTGGAATCTATGGCATTCACCGCGCTGCATATCAGAACCAGATGGTGCGCATTAGGATTATCGGCGATCACTTGCAGTATGTAATCTTCAAGAAAAGATGTGTTCGCAAAATACAAATTCTCATCGACGCGCAAAGCGATGACATGAGAACATGTTTGCACCTGGTGTCGTTCAATATTTCGATAATGCTCTGTATTTTCTACTCTACCGACGATCGCAATATGGGGTTCGCTACTTCTGTGCAGATGAAACCCTATAGACATCAATGCACCAATCAAAATACCCCACTCGATACCTAAAAACAACACCCCCAAAAATGTAGCGATCTGACAAGCACTTTCACTTTTATCGTAGGCCCAGACGTGTTGAAAGGACTTAATATCTAACAGTCCACTGACCGCAACAATTATAATCGCCGCAAGTACACTTTTTGGCAAATAGTAAAGTAGCGGAGTTAAATACAGCAATGCGAACGCAATAAATAACGCTGTTATCACCGAGGAAAGCTGAGTATTTGCTCCTGAGCTAAAATTCACCATAGAGCGTCCCAAACCACCGGCGACAGGATAACCACCGGAAAATGCCGACCCGAAATTGGCACAACCCAGAGCTAACAATTCCTGATTCGCGGAAATCTTCTGCCTGCGTCGTCCAGCTAATGCTTTTGCAACCGAAACGCTTTCCAAAAAACCGACAATGGCAATCACGAACGCAATCGGAAAGACCTGTTTCCACAACAACCAGTCCAACTCAGGAATGGTAAATTCGGGTAACCCCGAAGGAATGTGACCAACAATAGCCACATTTTCAGCAACGTCCAACTGATTCATTGAAACAACAATCACACCAAAGCAAACACACAATAGAGGGCCTGACTTGGATACAATCGAGTACACTACAGGCGCTAATATACGACGAAGAATTTTGTCAGTAATCGATAACTTAAGAACAACCATTATACCAATGCTGATCAACCCTATTGCGCCGGTCATAAATGACTGATCCTGAATGAGGATAAGAACATCGGATAAAAAACCCGATATGGATTCACTATCAGGAAGATCAATCCCAATAAGATGCTTAACCTGACTCGCCGCAATGATCAATGCTGCCGCACTGGTAAACCCGGATAATACCGGATGACTAATAAAATTGACGATATAACCGAAACGAAATGCATGCATAATGATCAGCATTCCACCCGAAATTAAAGCAAGACCCATTGCAACCGATAATATCTGAATTTCATCGTCAAGCTGGAGTTGCGCAATGGCAGAGGCAACCATCAACGACATTAACCCGACCGGACCCACCGCAAGCGTCTTACTGGTACCAAATATTGCATACAGTAAAATCGGACCAATGCAGGAATACAATCCAATCTGAGGCGGCAACCCGGCCAACATTGCATAAGCCATTGCCTGGGGCAATAAAACAATAGTGACAATTACTCCAGCGAGCAGATCACCTGAAAAAAATGATCGTTTATAGCCTTTCAACCAATCCAGGACAGGAAAGCGTTGTGGCCCCAGTTTGATATTAATTTAAAATTTCCATTGGTTAATTGATTATCCTTCGTAGCTATTCAAGATACCCTATCTTTAAAACCTATTTCGTAACTGCTCGCCCCTCAATGGGTGATCTGTTCCGGAAGACACCGTAAATACATCCTTGTAGGATTGGATGCGGCTTCCCTGCCACATACACTTCCTCCACAGATCCCCCATAGAGGGCTGTTTCGATTTGGGGGCAAGTAGTTACCCTCTTTCGGTGCTTTTCAGGGAGATAATAAAACCTATCGTCAAATCATTGATGATACATTCGCAGACCACACAATCGGCAAATAGGAATGCTTCTTAAAGGAACTTCAGATTAAGTATAGATTAGTGCTGAATCACAAGCCAGCCCGACATAAAAGACTTATCCGATAGTAGTGTCTAATTATAGAAATAACCGATCTCAAAACTACTTTCCCGTAAAACTTCCCCCAGTTTTTCGAAAGCTTATACCTGGCTACAGATTGCTAACGGAACCCAATGTATTCACCTGATCAAAATCCCGATCATAATGAATATCCAGACATATGCCTGAGCATGAAAACCTAAAATTATGGATGATATTAACCGATTGAAAAGCGCAAACAGCAGCTCACGTGATACCATCCGTCAACATACCCGGTATCCGTCAGAAATTACAGAATCCATGAATGAAAATGAAACCCTTTTAAAATTTCCCTGTGAATTCCCAATAAAGGCAATGGGACTCAATAGCAATGACTTTGAACTCCGTGTTGTGGATATTGTCCGTAGGCACACGCCCAACCTTTCTGGAAACTGTGTTAATAGTCGGCAAAGTAAAACCGGGAAATATGTTTCTGTGACAATCACTATTAACGCGCAGAACAAACAACAACTCGATCTTATCTATCAGGATCTGAGTGATTGTACCGAGGTTCTGACAGCACTTTGAAACCGGATCGTCGCGGTACAATCATGCAAAACAATAGCCAATAATCCTCAATTCAATGAGACCCGCATCCATTCAAATTCGTATAATGGGGATCAGAGACTATGCAAGCACATTGCAGCAAATGCAAAGCTTTACAGAATCGCGAAATGCCGATACAAGCGACGAAATCTGGATATTGGAACACCCGCCGGTTTACACTCAGGGACTCAATGGCAAACCGGAACATATCTTAAACGCTGGTCAAATTCCTGTCATAAAAACAGATCGCGGCGGACAGGCAACCTATCACGGTCCGGGACAATTGATAATTTATCCATTGCTCGACATCAAGCGACACAATATTGGCATTCGACGTTTGGTCAGTACACTGGAAAATGCGACGATCGATACTCTAAGTCAGTATGGAATTAAAGCTCATTCAAAAAAAGAAGCCCCTGGTGTATACACGGACGGGGGGAAAATCGCTTCGGTCGGACTTCGTATTAAACGGGGATGCAGCTATCATGGCATGAGCTTGAATGTAAACATGGATTTGAAGCCCTTTGATGGCATAAATATTTGTGGCTTTGCCAATCTTAAGGCAACACAGGTGGTCGATCTTGATGGGCCGGCAAACAGTCAGGAAATTGCTTTGCCCCTGGTGAGACATCTGCTTGACGCACTTGAATATCAGTGGGATAACTGTGAAAAAAGCTAAAATTCCTGTCGGCGTCAGCAGTTGTTTGCTGGGAAACAAAGTGCGTTACGATGGCGGACATAAGTGGAACCAAGCCATCAATCAGCTTCTGATCTGCCGTTTCGAATTTATCCCGCTATGTCCTGAAGTCGCAGTCGGATTAGGCACTCCCAGAGAACCCATTAAACTGGTTCACACCAAAGACTCTAGAATACACGCGATAGGAGTCAACAATCACTCGCTGGATATCACCCAGGATCTGGAAACATTCAGTCGATCTAAAATGCCGGAACTTTCCAGGCTTTGTGGTTACATTGTAAAAAGCAAATCACCCAGCTGCGGCCTGGAAAGTGTCAATATATCCATTAATTCCAATCAATATGACGTTGAAGGTCGTGGCATTTTTACCCGCATACTCCTGGAAACCTACCAGTCGCTACCTGTCGTAGAAGAAAATCATCTGGATGATCCACTGATGCGAGAAGTTTTTTTTGAACGTGTATACGCCTATGCTCAGAGGCTTAACTATACTGAATCCACAAAGTCCAAGGAAAAATTAATGTCTGGCACTGTAAATTGCCAAGATAAATAGATACCAAAACATTTGATTGGCACTACAATACAATTAACCCATCCAGTTCACTATAGACAACATCATGGCCCAGCAACCCGATTACACTGCCCTATCCAGGTCGACGCCTGCATCCCATCATCGAAATGGCCAGAAATTATCCCGAATTCCAATCAAAGTTGTTCCGACCGAAGCACTACGAAAACCCCCCTGGATTCGGGTTAAAGCGTCAAGTGGTACAAAAATCCAAGCTATAAAAAAAATCCTGCGTTCACAAAATTTACACACCGTATGCGAAGAAGCGGCCTGTCCAAATTTGTCTGAATGTTTTTCGGCAGGAACAGCGACTTTTATGATAATGGGTGACCTCTGCACTCGGCGTTGCCCATTTTGTGATGTGGCTCATGGTAAACCGCAGTCTCTGGATTTAAACGAACCAAAGCATCTGGCAGAAACCATCCAGGCAATGCAACTTCGTTACGTGGTCATTACCTCAGTCGATCGAGATGACCTGAAAGACGGTGGAGGAGAACATTTTGCAGAATGCATCACCCACTCCAGAGAGCTTAATCCAAACACTAAAATAGAAATCCTGGTACCCGATTTTCGGGGTCGGCATGACAAAGCCCTGGATGCACTGAGCAAAAACCCACCTGATATATTTAATCATAATCTGGAAACCGTGCCCCGGCTCTACAAACAGGCGCGGCCCGGTGCGAGTTATACAGTTTCACTTGAATTGCTTCGCCGGTTTAATAAACTATTTCCGTCCGTACCCACAAAATCCGGGTTAATGCTGGGTTTGGGTGAGCAAATCGATGAAGTCGAACAGGTCATGCAGGAATTGCGAGAAAACAACTGCTCAATGCTTACACTGGGACAATATTTACAACCCAGTATGGATCATTTACCCGTACACCGCTACGTACACCCGGATGAGTTTGACCGCCTTGCAGAAATTGGTAATGCCATGGGATTTGCCCACGTTGCCAGTGGCCCTATGGTCAGATCTTCGTATCATGCGGATCAACAGGCCCACGCGATTATCCAGAAGTCTGTTCGAGAATAGAGAGCCTAATGCGGAAAAGTGGTTTTGAGTCCATTTTTCCGATAAAAATCGTTAAAGATGACTGGATATTCGCCTCTTTTAATCGATAATATGGACTCAAAACCACTTCCCCTCGCGACGCCTTCAATTCTCGAACAGACGCCCAGATGCTTGCAAAATCTACAGAAATCGCATTTACTCACTGGATCGAATCCTTACTGCTACCACCTGGCGGACTCATCCTGTTATTCCTGCTCTGCCTGAGCTTGCGGCGAAAAAGAATGTCTACACTCTTATTGTTTATAACGCTGACTTTGTTTTACCTCAGCTCCATCCCTTTTACTCAATTCTGGCTATATCGGTATATCCAACCCTATCCTGCCGTTATTCCTAAACAGTTAAAAGCCGAAGCCATTGTAGTCATTGGTGGTGGTCGTTATTTAAACGCGACCGAATACGGCGCGGATACAATCAGCCAGCTTACACTCGAACGCGTACGTTATGCTGCATGGTTACAAAAAAAAACCAATCTGCCGATACTTGCAAGCGGCGGAAGACCTCTCGGAGGAGAATTTTCAGAAGCTGAACTCATGACAAAAGTGCTGCGAGAAGAATTCTCGGCAAAAGTAGTCTGGCTGGAAACCGAAAGTCGCACGACTTTTGAAAATGCTGTTCACTCAGCGAGCATACTGGCAAAACAACATATCAACCATATTGCACTGGTTACCCACGCTTACCATATGCCCCGTGCAGTAGAAGTGTTTAAGAATTCAGGTTTTTTCGTTACCCCGGCTCCAACTATATTGCTGGATGCCAATCCCCACGACCCCTGGTATGCGAACTGGATTCCCGGAGTGCGCGCATCTTACTGGAATCGCCTGTATTTACACGAAATCGCAGGACGCTATTGGTACCGGTTTCGGTATCTTGGGAGACAGTAGGATAACCAGGAATCTATACGAAAATAAACTACCTTCTGCAGATACGCGAGACTACGTTCACCGAATTGCCCTCGGATAAGGAGTCACCATCGGCGTGAATACCTCCCCTAGTTTCCAGTATAGCGTTTATCAAACCAGATCCATCGTCCGAATATCCAGAAAACTACCACTCGGATATTGCGGCAACCTCGCAAATGCCTCGACCAGCAATTCCGCAGCTTGATCAGGCTCAGGCATTTGATCAGTACCGATCGCTTCCCTCAACCTTTGGGCAGACGGGAATTCCTCGATGTCGACATCATCTCGAATATAATCCAGCATTTGCGTATGCACAACGCCAGGTGCAAATGCCGCGATATGGGTATCCGGAAATTCAGAGACATACAGTTTCGCCAGCATATTTAAAGCAGCTTTCGACAAGGAATAACCACCCCAGCCTTTACTGCCATTAACCGCAGCGCCGGAAGACATCATAACGATTTGTCGGATTTGAATATCACTTCGGTACAAATAATCCATAATAGCTTTATTCGCCCAAAGATTGACATCCATGATCTGTTTTATTTGCTCCAAGGACGTTTTATTCAATTCTTGAATTAGACCAAGAACACCTGCATTTAAAACCACTAAATCTAAGGCATCAACATCAGTAAGAAGGCGTTCCAGAGCTGATTCAATCGCATCAAGATCCGTCAAATCACAGCGAATATCATACAAGTCACCGTTTAAACCACTGCAGCCTCTACGGCTTAGCCCATAAACCGTCCATCCCTGCTTCAGGTATTCTTCGGTCAAAGAATAGCCGATACCACTACTATTCCCGGTAATCAGTATATTTCCGCAATAGGACATGGAATTATCATACCGAACTGAACGCTAAAATGTTGGCATTAGTATAGATAGAAAGTGGCTAATCCAACTCACACATAAACACAGATATTACAACTGCAGCATTACAGTACTTCTCATTCGCTATTTATCCAGCCAGATCTGCGCAATCGATAAGGGCAATTTTGAATATTGAAAGGAAAGAATTGGAACTATAAACTGAATCCGAAAAAAGTTTTTAATCCACCCAAATTTCACTCACTGACTTTGGTTTCCCAACGCCGTAGCCTTGCAGATAGTTAACCCCAATTAACCTGAGTTTTTCAATAATCGCATCATTCTCAACGAATTCGGCGATGGTTTCCATTCCCATGACCTGCGCGACATCATTGATAGACTTTACCATTGCGAAATCAATAGGATTATCGACAATTTCTTTTACAAACATGCCATCGATCTTCAGATAATCGACATGAAAATTTTTAAGATAGCCGAATGAGGATAATCCACTGCCAAAGTCATCCAATGAAAATTTGCAGCCCATGGTTCTCAGAATCGCAATAAAGTGAGAAGCCGTGGACATATTCGAAATTGCTGCAGTTTCGGTAATCTCGAAACAGATATGATCAGCAGGAATCTGTTTGCCCTGTATTTGTTGAACAACAAAATCCAGAAATTCCAGTTCGGCGATCGATTGCCCGGAAATATTTATAGAAAGTTGTCTGGCCGAAGACCAGCTCTGCTCACAATCTTTATACAGCTTAAAAGCAGCACTCACCACCCAGCGATCAACTTTAGTCATTAAGTCGTAACGTTCTGCCGCAGGTATAAACGCACCTGGGGGAATAATCTTGCCTTCAGTATCCACCATTCGTATCAAAAGCTCGTAATGATGCTCGTCTGATAAGTTATTGACAGGAACAATCGGCTGAGCATGAAGCACAAATCGACCTTCATCCAAAGCAAGGTTGATTTTTTCAACCCATCGCATTTCTCCATGTTGTTGAACAAGTCCCTGATCCTCAGCCTCGTAGAGGTGAACCCGGTTACGCCCCAAATTTTTTGCGCGATAGCAGGCCGCATCCGCCCGCTTCATTAATTCTGTTAAACTGCTGTTCTCCCCGTCAAAAACCACCAATCCAATACTGATGCCAATTCTGAATACACGAGCATCCCAATTAAACTGAAAATCCATTACCGCTTTCAACAGAGCATTGGCAACACGTTGAGCGGGCTCTACTGAACAGTTTTCCATCAGTAAACCAAATTCATCACCGCCCAAACGGGCCAGAGTGTCACTTTTTCGGATGACTGACCGAAATACTCCGCCCACCTGGCGTAACAATTCATCTCCAGCGTCATGACCACAGCTATCATTGACAACTTTGAATTGATCCAGATCCATGTATATAAGCGAATGCTCAAACTGCCCCTGAACTTTCGTGTATATCACCTGCTCCAGACAATTTTCAAACTCCCGGCGATTAATAAGCCCGGTCAATTCATCATGACTCGCCTGATGAGAAAGTTTTTGGCTAAGTTCATATTCCTTGGTGATATCCTCCTGAATACTAACAATATGAGAGATTTGCCCGTTTTCATCCCGAATTGGAGATACAATGCTTTTTGACCAATAGCGGTCACCGTTTTTTTTCTTGTTGTAGAACTCTCCCTGCCATTCCTTTCCGGATAATATATCCTTCCGCATCTCCGTATATACATCTTCTGATGTCTCGATCGCTTGAAAAATTCGGGGACTCTTACCGATCAACTCTTCGATTGTATAACCATTAACCGTCGTGAAACGGGGATTTACATATTCTATTTTTCCGTCACTGTCGGTAATTAATATCATAGAAGCACTGGATTCCACCGCTCGTGACAAAATCTGAAGTCGGGTTTCAGATTGCTTGTGCCCTATGATCCCTGCCAGAGAAACAGCCACCATGGAAAGAAATTGCTGCTCGATCTGTTCCGGTTGATGTCCGTGTTTAACATACAGATTAAGTACGCCCATTGTTACGTCATCAGTCACTATAGGAATATTATAATGTCCATGAGGCGTTATTCCAGCGGGAAGGTTTTCGTGATCAGCATCAACACAATCTTTAAAAACCAGCTTTTGCGATTGCGCAGCCCGACCACAAAGACAGCGACCAAAAGGCACATTTTCACACATTTTAAGTAAAGGCTTACCCAGATTATGGTGAACGACTAATTCCAGAGTTTTTTGTTTCCCTTTTGTGAGAAAAATACAACCTTTCTTTTCCAGAGCCAACCAGGGAATTTCCAGAACAAGCTCAAGAACCTGCTGAAGCATCGCTACCAGTGAAATATTTTGTAACGAAACAGAAAGAATTTTATTCAGCGCTGCTTGCACATCGGTAAGGCGCTTCAGTTCCGCGACGTTATCAATATCAACTTCAATTGTTGTCGACCTGGTGGCATACGCTGGATCCAATTGCCCCGGTTTAACGACAAGTTTATTGATGTTCTTTGCTGCCATAAGTTCACCACACAGTGATTTAAACGCTTCGTCATTAAGATCCATCCCGACAGGCTGAACCTTACCGTTAAATCTACGCTGAATTGTCCCGTCTTCGTCTATTTATATCTATAAGCTAAATTGCTTTCGATGGCAATCGAATCAGATCCATTCTCCACAACTCAGCTCCATGGGTAAATGTGCTTCCAATGTCTCCAATAATTCCCTGACACTGACTGGTTTGGTTAAATAACCTTTAAAACCGGCCCTTAATCCATGCTTGACAACTTTAGCCTGTGTATAAGCGCTCATAGCGATTACCGGAATCATCGATGTTTCCGGCATTTTTTTTAACTTCCTGAGAATTTCAAATCCATCCATATCAGGAAGGTTAATATCCAAAAATATCAAATCCGGTTGATGCGCCCGGGCAAGATCCAAACCTGTTGATGAACACGACGTGGTTAACAAACGACAATCAGTCTTTTTAGCAATGACTTGCTCTATCAAGCGTGTATTGGTTGGATTGCCTTCGATATATAATAGGGTCGCGGGTGCATTCACCAACTCGATGGATCCGGTGAGTAATTCGTCGGCAATTTCATCTGCCCCAACACCGCTTGTTACATCGGGCAACTCAATCCAAAACGTACTACCCGTGCCTGGTGTACTCTTCACGCCAATCATACCGCCCATCAATTCGATAAAATTTTTCGCAATAACCAGCCCGATACCGGTACCTTCAACACTGCCATTCTCCTGTCCGACACGATTGAAGGATTCAAATATCGCCACCTGTTGTGCTTCAGATAATCCTTGCCCAGAATCAGTAATCTGAATACTGATCTTATTTGGCGATACTGACCGACAGGCAATCTCCACAGAACCACCCTTACGGTTATACTTTATCGCGTTGGAAATCAAGTTAAGAAGGACTTGTTTGAGTCGTCCTCGATCTGCTCGCACAGAACATGAACAGGATTCACAACTTAAAGAAATATTATTTTGTAAAGCAAGAGGCTGAGTCAGCATTCGACATTCGTCAAGCACGTTAGACGGTTCGACATCCTCCATAAGAAGATCAATTTTACCGGCTTCAATTTTGGACAGATCCAACACTTCGTCAATCAATGTCAACAAATGGCCGCCCGCTTTCAAAACTTCCGAAATATAGTTGTGTTGTGTTTCAGTTAGATTTTCATCATCTTCCATGAGTTGAGAAAAACCGAGAATAGCATTTAAAGGAGTCCTGAGCTCATGGCTCATTCTGGATAGAAATTCTGACTTGGCTTTACTGGCTTTTATCGCACCTTCATGCGCGGCAACCAATTCAGCCGTTCGTTCAGCAACACGTGCTTCCAGTGTTTCATTGACTATCTTCAGTTCGTGACTGGCATCAAACAATTCCTGGTTGTACGTCATCCCTAACGACGTTGCCTGATTACGACCGCTATGCTTTTGCTGAAAGCGGCCACCTAATGATTCACTATCGTTCATATTTCAGTGCTGTCATAATATATTAAAACCAGTCAATTTGATCTCAGCGAGTTCTTTAGCTCACTAAGTAATCAATCCCTCTATATCCATAATATCCACAATGCAGACCTATAATTAAATTTATACGAAGAAAATAAACCCTCATTAGAAAAAACGGCTCATCGCCTGCTTCTATGAAGCACGATCATCAACTACGAACACTTAGTATCCTCGCATCAAGAGGAAATTTAGCCACTCCATCTTAAACGCAACGCACAACAGACCCCATCGATCCAATTTTCGATCACCTTTTTATATTTACTTTAGTAGATATTAGCGATATTGGAATAAAGAAGACAAGGTTCCCAGGAAAAACTGCTGTTTTCTATAAAGGAACGCTTCGACTGCGCTTGTTTGCGGAAATCATTCGATCATCAATAATTTCCAAAATGAAACAACGTCTGTGGGAAATTGGCTTAACCTAACGCTAAGGAGCGAGGATTCAATAATATACGAATCTTGACTGGTCTTATTGTCCGTCTTCTGCGTTGTAGCAACAGTTGCGTAGCCCGGCTATGCGCCTGTTGCTACGCCTTGAAGAAAACCAATAATCTGCGTCATTCTTTCGCATATTATTAAAACCTCGCTCCTAAACCGAAACATTGGGATTTGCAACGATCATTCACGAAGCTCAACCGCCACCCCTGGATAATCGGAAATCAATATATCAACTTGCAGACGAAGTGCCTTGATAATTTGTTCGCGGGTATTACAAGTGTACACCGTAATGTTTTTACCGCTGTCCTTCAGTTTATTGGTGAGCGCTTCATCCAAATCATCAATCGGCAGGCAATAGCCATAAAGAAACTTCTGTTGCCCCAAACTACTGTCAATTTCAGCAATCGAAAACCCAGTGTCCAAATTCAATATTAGTGCTTGCCCGGTGTCTTTACCATGAGCATAAACCAAACTATCGAGATCAAATGAAGAGATTATAAATCCATCATCAAATCCGGTATTTGCAGCCGCTTTTTGCTGCTGTAGACATTTTTGAACGTTAATTTGATGACGCCCGCTCAATCGATCCCAATCCCTGTTTTTAATTTCTAATAACAATCGGCATTTATCACGGAAAGCCTCTGTAAACTGTTGCAGGCTGAGAAGACGCTCGCCTTTTTTGACGGTACTCGAACAGTCAGCCAGATCAATTTGTTGCAACCAGTCTGCCTCAACATCACCAACTCTAAGATCTTGAAAACCAAGTTTTTGCAGATAGCGGTCGTGCCAAAGTACCGCAACTCCATCCTTAGTCAATTGAACATCCGTTTCGATTCCGTCGATTGAATACTCTACTGCTCTGTTAAACGCACTGGCTGTATTTTCCAATACTTCAGAACTGGCGCCCCGATGCGCGTAAATATAAGTCACAGTAAATAACTCCCGTTTCAAGCAATTAAGAGTAATCTTCAGCGTATTTTCTTTAAGCGGTATAGATAACGGTAATCTCAGTAAGCTCGTCCACAAGAAGCCTCTCGATTTTCAAACGGTCGAAAACTTATACACAGCAATACCTAGTATAAGTAGTATAACGGTTGCCCAACCGATCCGGTTAATATAAGTATGCAGCACTTTCTCCAGTTTCTCACCACCCCAGGACAACAATATTGCCACCAGAAAAAAACGCGCCCCTCGACCAATAAATGAGGCCAGTGCGAATGGCGCTAAAGCCATTGACAGCGTCCCTGCGGCGATTGTGAACACTTTATAGGGAATGGGCGAAAAACCGGCAATAAATATCGCCCAGAAACCCCATTCTTCAAACCAGACTTTTGCGGTTAAATATTTGTCCCAATAATGCAACTGATGTAACCAGGGCTCAATCATATCAAACGCAAACTGGCCAATGAAATAGCCTAATATACCCCCTAGAACAGAGGCAATTGTTGTGATCAGTGCAAACCAGTATGCCTTTTTTGGCCTGGCAAGCGACATCGGCGCCAACATGACATCGGGAGGAATCGGAAAGAAAGAAGACTCGGCAAAGCTTAAAACCGACAAATAATAAACGGCATGTTTATGACGCGCCCATGCCAGTGTCTTTTTATACAACAATGAAAACATACGTTAAGGTCTCCCCGAAACCAAAGGAACAAATTTAACAGATTCTATAACTTCCATTTCATAGCTGGACTCTGTTCGCACAACCCGCTGCAATACCTGCTCTCTGCTCGATCCCACAGGGATAACCATGACTCCCCCGGGGGCCAACTGATCCAATAACATCTGCGGAATTTCTGCAGGTGCGGCAGTCACCAATATTGCATCATAAGGCGCGAATTCCTTGTGTCCCCAGCCGCCGTCGCTGTGCCGAAAACTAATGTTACGTAATTGCATTTCTCGTAAACATTTACGCGCTCTGAGTAACAAGGGCTGAATTCTTTCTACAGAAATCAGTTTTGCGACTAACTGCGCCAGTACAGCGGTCTGATAACCAGACCCCGTACCCACTTCCAACACATTTCGGGGAACACCATTCTCGAGTACTAACTCGGTCATTCGTGCGACAATATAAGGCTGTGAAATCGTCTGATTGTGTCCGATCGGTAAGGCAGTATCTTCGTAGGCCCGACTGGCGAATGCCTCTTCTACAAAAATATGCCGTGGCGTGTTGCGCATTACTTCGAGCAAACGCACATTGCCGATTCCCTGATCTTCCAGGCGCTGCACCATTCTCGTACGCGTCCGATGAGAGGTCATACCAATACCCTGATGGTGCAACATCAAAATTTTTCCCCCAACCAGTCCTTCAGACTGTCAATCGAATCATAGCGGGTCAGATCGATCTGCAAGGGTGTCACTGAAACAAATTGATCTCGAACTGCAAAAAAATCGGTTCCAGGACCCGCATCCTGTTCAGGACCCGCCGCACCCACCCAAAATATTTCTCGACCTCTTGGATCCAGGGTTTTAACTACGGATTCGGCTTTGTGTCGCTGTCCGAGCCGGGTAGATTGAAAACCCCGAATTTGATCAAAAGGCACATCAGGCACATTCACATTCAATATTGTATCCGGCGGCAAGGGCCGTTCTATCATTCTTTTCAATAAGCTAACAGCCACTTCACCAGCAGTATCAAAATGTTTGCATACTTCCGATGCAAGTGACATGGCAACAGCTGGCAACCCCAAAAACCGCCCCTCGGTCGCTGCCGCCACAGTTCCAGAATACAATACATCATCACCCATATTGGCACCGTGATTAATACCGGCAAAAACCATATCCGGCTCCCGATCCAATAAACCGGTAATCGCCATGTGCACACAATCGGTGGGGGTTCCGTCGACTCTGATTACACCATTTTCCATTTTACCGGCTCGCAGAGGCCGATCCAGAGTTAATGAATTACTCGCACCGCTGCGATTACGCTCCGGGGCAACCACCGTCACCTCAGCAATCGTCTGCAGGGATTTCCACAGGTGCAGCAATCCTTCCGCCGAATAACCGTCATCGTTGCTCACCAGAATATGCATATTGTTTCGAAACGCCCGGGAAAGCCGGTAATTCTACACAATTGTGGTTCTCCAGGCACGTAGACAAAAGATGTTTACGTCCAATTCTGCTTGAAAATCGATAAAAGAATGACTCGTTAATAAACAGGCTCAACGACCAGAGTGTACAAGCCATTGATTAGGTGGGAAATCGGTCGACCAGCAACGTATCCGATTAAAAATTAATCGTTATTAAATCACCAATATCTAAGAATATTTATGTCGAGAGTTAGATATTTTCAGCCAGCAGCAGTTGATCCGCTACCTTCGATAACTGTATAAAATCCCGATCATCATGCAGTAGAATCAGCGGGTACTCTATGGCGACCTGAGCAATCATACTATCGGCAGAGGAACGGAAGGTGATACCCTGCTTTCTGCATTGGCGGTATAAAACTGCAGCATTTACATAACTGTCCAGCGAAAAACTGGCGAAAACTGGGGTCAGGTCTCGTATAATTGCTTCTTTAAAATTCAGTCCATATTGTAAGAAAAACTGGGCACATTTCGATTAGACTGTCTGGTGAATGGTATCCATCGTCCGGGATTGCAGC
>Ga0114934_10000298_pt1 | contig 31565 bp, 27 predicted proteins | sample 4SBtaG_2_FD_99695 | JGI IMG/M metagenome (GOLD analysis project Ga0114934, IMG submission 99695) | Deep subsurface microbial communities from Kolumbo volcano to uncover new lineages of life (NeLLi) - 4SBTROV10_white metaG | ecosystem: Environmental > Aquatic > Marine > Volcanic ...
AATGCATGGCAAGAGCTGAGAAATCAAAAAGCTATTGGTGTGAATTGGCGCTTTACCACGGCCGATGCGAGGATTAAATTAAAAACACTTTATCCGTCAATACAAGTGTGATGGAGTACTAGCTTTCCGGTCAATACAACAAATATTGCACAAATATTCCCAGAAAAACGGATCCACCCAAATAATTGTTGTTCAAAAATGCGTTAAAGCAACCCTCTTTTGATCGGTTTGCAATCAAACACTGCTGATAGATAATTAATCCCAACGAAGCCACTAGACCCAGATAAAATGGCCAGGTAAAGGCTTCGACCTGAGCAACAACATACAACATCAAAATTGACGAAACCTGGATAATGGCAATAATCCCGCGATCCAGGTTACCGAATAGGATTGCAGTTGATTTAACGCCTATTTTTAGATCATCATCCCGATCTACCATGCCATACATGGTATCGTAAGCTAAAGTCCATAAAATGGTCGCTGCATACAGGAGCCAGGCTGTGAGTGGTACTGAGCCGGTCTGGGCGGCAAACACCATAGGGACCGCCCAGCCAAAAGCGACTCCCAGATATAACTGTGGCAGATGGGTATAACGTTTCATAAAGGGATAAGAAGCCGCCAATAAAGCGCCGACTACAGAAAGCAACACTGTCATCCAGTTCAATAGCAACACTAAAGCAAACGCTAAAAGACAAAGACTTGCAAACAAAAGCAATGCCTCTTTTTCTGTCACTCTTCCCGCAGCAATAGGACGGTTTCTCGTTCTCTCAACCTTCGGATCAAACTCTCGATCAGCATAATCGTTTATGACACAACCTGCCGCTCGCATAATTACAACACCCGAAACAATAACGAAAAAGACCAGGGGTTGAGGAAAACCATCAGCAGATATCCACAATGCCCACATCGACGGCCACAGCAACAGAAATATTCCTATAGGACGGTCAAATCGCATCAGAATCCAATACTGGCGACAGCGATCCTCTAAATACTCCTTTTCTAACTTGCCATTTAACACCGCGTCATCACCGTAATGCTAATACCGCCGGCAAAAAAAACTCACCGACCAACAAGTGTCTGCCACCAATGCCGTACAATGTTCGCCTACCCCAGACAGGCTCAGAAATTTTAATCTTTTCAATCAACGCCGGGTTCCATGTTTGCTTCGAAACTTCCACAATATCGAGATTCAATCTTTGTAAACCCGGATAAGTAAAAATCACTTCCCCCAGCGGTCGACTCCCCAGTGAAGAAAGCCGACGCTGAGCACCTCTAAGCGTTTTCAGAGGGATTACTGTTCTGGCAATAATGAGGGGATTATGTCCGCTGTGCAAAACCACTTCCCGCACTAAGGCATAGCGATTCGAGGAAAGATTTAACACTCTGGACTCGTCGATATAGGGTTTACTCAACACTTGATGTAAAACCGACACACCAAAATCAGAACCACAACTGTTTTTGAGTCTTTGCGTTAACGAAGATTTTTCATAAAGCCAGGAACGAACGTTATTCGATAAAAAGGCCTTACAGTTTTGTTCACTTGAAAACCAACGCGGTTGGAAACAAAATATTACACTTGTTTTTCGCAAACTAATTGCCTTGCGGAACCATAAACAAAATAAGTCGGCAAATACTACAGCAGAAAGCTATTATTACAAACCAAAGAATCACACATCGGTATATTGGGAAGCATCACCCACCCAACGACTCACCATGGGATTCACCATTTCCGGATAATTCTTATGCATGTGTTCTGCAGCCCGGACAGCCTGACTGACCATGTTTTTATCACGAACCAGATTGGCAATCTTCAAAGGAATCTGACCCGTTTGTCGAGTACCCAGAACCTCGCCAGGGCCTCTCAATTGAAGATCTTTTTCAGCTATTTTGAATCCATCACTGGTTTGCCGCAATATAGATAAGCGTTGTTTTGCCATATCGGACAAGGGTGATTGATAAACCAACAGACAATAACTATCGCCTGCGCCACGCCCGACTCGGCCTCTTAACTGGTGTAACTGAGCAAGCCCCAGACGTTCCGGATTCTCTATTATCATCAGATCCGCATTGGGTACATTAACACCCACTTCGATTACTGTAGTCGCCACCAATACATCGATACGGTGCTCTACAAAATCGAGCATGGTCGCATCTTTTTCCGCTACTTTCAACTTACCATGAACCATTGCAACGCGAGCACCGGGCAACGCGGTTTGCAGATAAGACAATGTTTCCTCAACCGCTTCACACTGAAACAACTCCGATTCCTCGATCAATGTACACACCCAATACACCTGCCGCTTTTTATTTACCCATTCTGCAATTCGCTCAATAATTTGATCTCTTCGTCTTGCAGGTACAACAGAAGTCTTTACCGGTACCCGCCCGGGCGGTAACTCATCAAGTACCGAAACATCCATATCCGCAAACCTTAACATAGCCAGTGTCCGAGGAATGGGTGTCGCGGTCATTATCAACTGATGCGGAAACATTCCTGACTGCAAACCCTTGTCTCGCAATGCCAGACGCTGCTGCACCCCAAACCGGTGTTGCTCATCTATGATAACCAATCCAAGTCTGAAAAAATTAACGGCTTCCTGGAATAATGCATGTGTACCGATCACCACATTCATTTCTCCAGATGAAATTTTCTGCAAGGCAGCAGATTTTTCTTTATCCGACTGGCTACCGGACAATAGACCAACGATATAATCTGAAGATTGAAACCAGTCATTCATGGTTTTGAAGTGCTGCTCAGCTAACAATTCAGTGGGCACCATCAGCGCAACCTGATAGCCTCCCTGCAAAACAGCCAGTGCCCCACACGCGGCCACAACAGTTTTACCCGCCCCCACGTCTCCATGAATAAGTCGCATCATTGGAGATCCGGACAAATAGTCATTGTGTATTTCATCGATGACGCGTCGCTGAGCCTTAGTCAGCTCAAAGCCCAAATTCACCAGGAATGAATCAATGCATGGCTGGGGACAACTGAACACCGGCGCGCTGCGTTTTCCAATAAGTTGACGGGCATTGTTGAGACAAAGATAGTGAGCCATCAGCTCTTCAAAGATAAATCTTTGTTGCGCAGGATGAGTGTACTCTACAAGCACATCGATATCGACATCCGCGGGTGGAGAATGGAGAAAGGTCAGTGCATTATGCAGGCTGGGGAAATCCATATCGTGTCGAATCGTAGCCGGTATCCAATCAACAAGAAGAGCATCAATATCACCATCAACCCATTTCTGTAACGACTGATCGACCAATTTTCTCATCAACGGTTGCCTTATGCCCTGAGTCAGAGGATAGACAGGAGTAAGCGTTTTTGTAGCCGAAAACGACTCACCTGCGTCGATGCATTCATATTCCGGGTGGATCATTTCCAGTCCCTGATACCCGGAGCGCACCTCGCCAAAGCACCTGAGATTCAGGCCGGAGCGTAAAGTTCTTTGTTGAGATGAACTGAAGTAAAAAAAACGAAGCGTCAAACAATCATTTCCATCATCGATCTGGCAGACCAGTATACGCCGCCGACCAAAGGTCGTTTTTACAGTGTCAATACGACCCTCAACCAAAGCCTGCTGGCCAGGTACTAAATCACGGATAGGAATAATTCGGGTTCGATCTTCATAACGAATGGGTAAGTGAAATAGCAGATCCGCCACTGTAGTGATCGCCAACTTTTCCAATCGAGCAGCGCTCTGAACACCTACACCACGCAGAGTACTAATCGCCAGTGTTTCAAGATTTCCACCAGAAGCCACCCAACAGAACCAGAAATATTAAAAAGTGTAATCATCCTCGTCAACAACCAAAACCGCATCCATTTCTACAGATGCATCTTTTGGCAAACTAGCAACTCCAATGGCCGCTCTCGCAGGATAGGGTTTTTCGAAATATTCCGACATAATTTCATTCACAATCGGAAAGCAGGAAAGGTCAGTGAGATAGATATTCAATTTCACAACATTTGATAAAGAACCACCCGATGCTTGCGCAACGGCTAAAAGATTATCAAACACTCTGCGAATTTGAATTTCAATTCCGCCTTCAACCAAAGACATGGACTCCGGATCAAGAGGGATCTGTCCAGACAGATACACAGTATTGTCTACTCTTACCGCCTGAGAATAAGTACCAATCGCCTCTGGCGCTGCCGAAGTGGAAATGATTTGTTTTTTCATGATGTATTTTTATAATTTTTAAATGTCATTGTTGTGTCCTTTCGCTAAATAGAAAGCACTACAACTTTACTCGGGAAATTTTCAATACGATAACTAACTTTCTTAATTGGCGCATAATTTTCGCCAGATGGACACGATCACTGACAGTGAAAGTAATAAAATCTAACGATATCTGGTCATTCTGTTCACGAGTATTTACCGTCTCAATATTTGAACCCATTTTTGATATTGTTGAGGCAACCGTCGCTAAAGTACCACGCTGATTACTCACCTCCAGCCGAACTTCGACCGAGAATTCGCCGACAACCTCATTATCCCATTCCACGTCCAACCAATTATCATTCTGGCGGCTTTTTGTACTCGCATTTTTGCAATCATTCTGATGAATAACAATGCCTTTTCCCGGATTAAAATAACCAAGAATAGGATCCCCCGGAATCGGACGACAACATTTGGCCAAATTAACAACCATATCCTCCGTTCCTTTAATCATCAGAGGAGAAAATGAAGCGGGCTGATTATCTACATGCTCATCAGAACCTATTTTTTCTTTGATGTTCAATCGTTTGGCAACAAGAAATGGCATTCTGTTACCCAATCCGATATCTTCAAGAAGATCCTCCAGTGAATCATAATCCATAGATTCCAGAATATGATATAAGTGTTCCCTGCAAACTTCATCCAACTGCGTGTTTCGTGCGCTCAATTCTTTATCCAGCAAGCGTCGCCCTAATTCAATCGCCTCCCTGCGCTTAAAATTCTTAAGATAAGTTCGAATAGCCGTTCGTGCTTTAACTGTGACAACAAACTTTAACCACAATGGGTTCGGACGTGCCCAGTGTACGGTGGCCACCTCAACCGTCTGCCCGGTTTCCAATTTTGTTTGCAGGGGCGCCAATCGCTTATCCACTCGAGCGGATACCGCAGAGTTACCAATATCTGTATGTATTGCATAAGCAAAATCAACGATTGTTGCGCCCTTCGGCAATTTTACTATGCTGCCTTTAGGAGTAAATACGTATACCTGGTGCGGAAACAGATCGACCTTGAGGTTATCAATGAATTCCATTGAATCACCCGCACCCTTTTGAATTTCCAGAAAATTGCGTAACCATTCATTGGCTGAAGCCTGGGTATTTGCAAGTTCTGTTGTGTCCCCCTTATAAAGCCAATGGGCGGCAATACCCGATTCCGCCATTATGTGCATGTCTGCTGTTCGAATCTGAATTTCAAGCAATAATTCGAAAGGTCCGATTAATACCGTATGCAACGATTGATAACCATTCTCTTTGGGTAATGCCAAATAATCTTTAAATCGCCCCGGTAAAGGCTTGTACAGGCCATGCATGACACCTAATGCCCGATAACAGTCATCGACCGTATTTACAACGATTCTGCAGCCATAGACATCAAATACTTCAGACAGCGAGATTCGTTTACCCGCCATTTTTCGATAAATACTGTATAGATTTTTTTCTCTACCAGACACCTCACAGGACACGCCACAATCCAAAAGACGCTTTCTGATCGTTGATTCTATTTGACCGACCAGATTTTTTCTATTTCCCCGCGCATTTTTGACAGCCAGATCCAAAACCCTGTGACGCATCGGATACATGGCTGAAAATCCTAATTCGAGTAATTCCTGTCGAATACGGTTCATCCCCAAACGGGACGCCAAAGGAGCATAAATTTCCAATGTCTCACGCGCAATCCGCCGCTTTTTTTTAGCCGGCATAATACTTAAGGTGCGCATATTGTGAACTCGGTCAGCAAACTTGACCATGACAACTCTGAGGTCTCTCGCCATAGCAAGAAACATTTTCCTAACATTTTCTGCTTGCGCTTCTTCGCGCGAATGACTATCCAACTGAGTCAGTTTACTGACCCCATCAACAAGATCGGCAACAACTTTGCCAAACTGTTTTTTGATCTGTTCTTTGGAAACGCCCGTGTCTTCAATTACATCATGCAATATACCCGCGACAATTGCATTCGAATCCATTCGCATATCAGCAAGGATAATCGCGACAGACAAGGGGTGACAGATATAAGACTCGCCACTCAGACGGAATTGGCCCATGTGGGCCTCTTCACCAAAGTGATAAGCCTGAAGAATTAGATCGACCTGTTCCTGATCCTGGTAACTGCTGACAATAGATGTCAGTTTTTGGACAAGATTTTCCTGCAGAACTTCAGGTCCAACATTTTCAGCAAGATCAGTCACACTAATTTATTTATTCGATTTAACGCATTAAGCTACTACAATAGTAATCTCGGAACCTTGAGGGGTACAACACATAAACTTCAACCTCTTGGTTTAATGTAACGCAAATTCGGGGAATTAATAGGCCGCAAAAAAGATGTATATTTCCATGCAAACGGAGAATGAGTATCCATTGTTACATCACAACCTAAGATACCCAACATTCAATAAAGCTTTACGATCAACTCATTCGTCGCTGCTATCTGACTCTTCCTTAACAAAAACTTCATCAATATCTTCAGACACTTTCTTTTGCTTTTCTTCGTAATATTTCGGTGTAATCAAACCTTCAGCAATTTCCCGTAAAGCAACAACCGTGGCTTTATCCTTTTCCCATTTTACTTGTGCTTCTTCGCCGCGGCCTAGTTCCCGGGCACGTTTACTTGCCAACAACACCAATTCAAAACGATTATCGACATAATCGAGACAATCCTCGACAGTTACTCTAGCCATTCATAAACCTTCATTTTTAAAAAAATAATATAGTAGTTTCAATTGTATAGCCATTCAGGAAATTATACTAGCGCTCAAAACAAAAACGCGCTAAACAGTTATCCTGCCCAGCGCGCCTTGCTTTCTGATTTGCTTATACAGTCAAATGGAATGCACTACAAATTCTCAGCATTGCCATCCAGATATGAAGCTACTCCGTCAGGACTGGCATCCATACCTGAATCACCTTTATTCCATCCGGCCGGACAAACTTCGCCATGCTCTTCAAAGAATTGAAGTGCATCCACCATACGAATCATTTCGTCCATATTTCTACCCAAGGGCAAATCATTAACAACCTGGTGACGAACAACACCATTCTGATCCACCAAAAAGCTACCGCGATAAGCAACCGCAGCACCTTCAACCTCAACATCGTAGTCGCGCACAATGGTATGCCCCACGTCAGCGGCCATAGTGTATCGAACCGGTCCTATGCCACCTTGATTAATAGGCGTATTGCGCCATGCGTTATGGGTAAATTGTGAATCGACCGATACCGCAATCACTTCAACACCACGACTGGTGAAATCATCGAGCCTGTGATCCAGGGCGATTAATTCGGTCGGGCAAACAAAGGTAAAATCCAGAGGATAAAATATAACGACCGCGCATTTACCTTTTGTCGCTTGCGAAAAATTAAATTCATCGACAATCTGGCCATCGCCCAAAACTGCAGCAACAGTAAAGTCCGGTGCAGGCTTACCAACTAGAACACTCATTGATTCACTCCTTAATACATTAAAATAATAATCACTATTCAGAAAATTCTTAACAGTGGGTACAGGTTTTTGATTGTTCGAATTTCTACAACAGGGATATCGCAGAATTATTTATAAGGATGCAGTACGCGCCCCAACCAACCAATCAACCACCCACTCCCTTAAAGCCAAACACGCTGAAATAGATAGAAATTAATCGAATACCAATATCCATTTCAGCCAATAAAATCGATTCAAAGCCCCTTCGGAGTCTGATCGAATATAGAGAGCCTACTGTGGAATCAGTAAATTATCACAGATTAGTATAACCCGTCTGCGCATCAAATAAAACGCCAGAACCCAAAGGGCGTACTAACCTTCAGAGTCTAAATAGTTTACCCACTCACGACCGGTTTTACGCGAGTTACTATATTTCTGAGCTCTGGAAAATGCCTGCCTGGCTTTATCCGGAAAATGCAATTCATGGCAACTCAGCCCAAACAAAATCTGAGCGGTTCCCGGATCACTCAAGCCTCCTTTATTGATTGCTTTTAATAGCGCTGCATGTGCCTTTTTCCAATTTTCCTGCTCGATATAAATTTGCCCTAAACGGAATGATAGCTCCCCAGTCGAATGTAGAGCCGACGCTTTTTTCAACGCCGCCGCAGCTCGATCAAATTCTTTCGCCTGATTCCAGGCATTAGCAACCTTCTCCCAATTTTTAGATGAGCGTTTCAAGCGACCTGCCTGCATTTCTTTTTCCAATAACCGGGCCGACCTGTAAGGTAAATTTGCCCTCGACATCATATTTGCAAGATCGGTCAACTCCTGGGGGGATGTTATAAAACCCTCTTTATAAGCTAATTCATTGACGGCTAACGCAGCAGAATCTTGATTCATGTGTCGGTACATGGCGATCAATTGCAGCCAATAGTCTTTTTTCGGAGGAAAAGTCTGGATCATTTTCCTCAAGGTATTGACACCACCTTTATAATTACCGGACTCGTAGTAAAGCGCGAGCAGCATCCGATACCATTGCTCTGATGGCTTGGCTGTCCTGGATATGGCTTTCTGCATGTAAGGGGCAGCTTTTTTATATTTTTTGAGCTGCGCATAGGCATTTGCCAACATAAAATACTGTTCACCTGTCACTGATTTTGCCTTGCTGATCGACGATTCCAGATGACCAACCGCTTTACTATATTGACCACTGGCAACATACAATTCACCCAGGTTCTTACGGGCCTCTGCCTGTTGATCGACGGGTAAGGCTTTGGTGGCCACACTGTCCTCTAGCGCTCTGGCCGCTTTTTTGTATTCACCTTTCAAGGAATAGGCTGACGCCATAGACCGCAACACCACGGCTTTATCGAAACTGCCAGCATCCAGATCCGCAAGACCTGCTTTAAGTTTACTGATCGCCTCACTATAGGCTGCAGCAGCAATCTGTTTTTCTGCCCGCTGTAATAGTTTATAGGTCGAAGGCGTAACCGTCTTTTGTTTTCCGCCCGACGCTGAAAATACCGAGAACGCAAGCAAAAACAGGCTCAAAATATAAAGTAACCTCAACATACACAAACCTGTCTTTATGACTTACTCATCTTAAATTCCAGTCTTTGAATTGCCCGCTGCTTTACCGGTACGCCACTAACAAGTTTAGGTTTGAACTTCCATTTTAATATAGCTCGCAACGCTGCCCGGTTAAACACACTGCTTGGAAACGATTCTACCACCTCAGGATCCTGCACAGTGCCCAGTTCGGTGATAATAAATTCTATTTTTACCCAGCCTTCCACGCGTTTTCGGGCTGCTCGCGACGGATATCGGGGCGGCACACGATATAATGGAATCAAATTGCTGCTCAATGCTATTGCGGGTGAGCCCCCCATTTCCAAACCGCCAACCAAAGATCCGGATAAACGCGCAGAATGCTTTGGGAAATCCAGATTAGGAATATCAATCTTCGGCATCCGGGTATTCACCTGCTGGCGATTTGCAAGCTTCATTTTCGGTGGTGGCGGACGTTTTTTTGGTGGCGGCTTTTGCGGAACATTTCGCTTTCGGGTTTTTAGTGTCGATTCACGTTTTAAACGCACAAATTCGACCATATGCAGGTCACCGGAGGTCTTTAATCCAGTCTGCGTATTCAGGATCATGAACTGCATCAACCAAAATAAAAACAGGGTAACCATCGCACCCAACACGAATGCGGGAGCAATTCTCTGATTCACTGATTACCTTTTTCGGTCGCTATAGAAGCATTGAAAATACCCGCCAGACGTACTTGATCCATCACCTCAACCAGATTGTGAGTGGGTGTTTCGCGGTCTGCTGCTATTATGACAGATCCCATTGGGTTTTCCGCATGCAAGCGGGCGACGTTAGCCCGGACTGCACGAATATCGACTGCTCTTTTATCAATCCAGACCTCTCCATTTGCGCGTATGGAAACAATGATATTCCCACGCTCCTTGCGCTCTGCTGTTTTTGCTGTCGGACGATTCACATCGATACCCGATTCTTTTACAAATGACGTCGTCACAATAAAAAAAATCAGCATGATAAACACAATATCAAGCATAGGTGTCAGGTTAATTTCTGAACCATCGTCGTCGCTGGTTCTGTTTCTGTGCCTTCGCATATCTAATGCCTATTTATCGTAGGTGAGTAATTCCACCAATTTATTGGTTTCTTCACTCACCTGGTCGTCGATTCTTTTACTGAAATACAGGCAGGAGATAGCAATGACCATTCCCGCCATGGTCGTCACCGTCGCAGAAGATATACCCGTCGCCATTGCTCTGGCATTGCCGGTACCGATAACTGCCATCACATCAAAGGTTGCAATCATCCCGGTTACAGTTCCAAGCAGCCCCAACATTGGACACAGGGCAATTAACGTTTTGATCAGTGTCAGATTTCTTCCCAATTCCAATTTCGCCTGAGAGATATAATAGCTGCGAATATTTCTCGCCCGCCAATTATTCTTCTGCTTAATTGCCCGCCACTTTTCAACCCATTGCCGTTGGTATTCGGGATACGCAGTATAAATAAATAAAAACCGTTCGATAATCAGAAACCAAAGGATTAATGAAAGTAACATGATAGCCCACAACACGGTTCCACCCGCGTCCATAAGTGTGTCTATTGAAGACAGCAACCACCCCATCAGTCTTTTTCCATCTGTAAATTCTGACAGATCAAACCTGAACTCTGTTCATCAAGAATCTGGATCAGTCGTTTGCTCCTTGTCAACATCAGGCTGTGCAAAAACAGTAGCGGTATAGCAACCATTAAGCCGAGCATGGTTGTCACAAGCGCTTGGGATATTCCACCCGCCATTAATTTAGGATCACCGGTTCCGAACAAACTGATCGACTGAAAAGTCTCGATCATACCAGTGACTGTTCCCAGCAAACCCAACAGAGGTGCAACTGCAGCCAGTAATTTTACCAGTGACTGCCCGGTTTCCAATATAGGAATTTCACGTCCCACCGCCTCGTCTACTATTAACTCAAACGATTCGAGATCGTCAACCGGGTGGGCTTTTGAAGCGGCCACAACCCGTCCCAACGGGTTATCTTCCTGAATATTTGACAAATCCCCCAACTGGGCATCAACACGTTGCCCGACTTTGAACAAATCAACCATCCTTAGCACAACAACAACTAATCCAACCAGCCCCAAGGCAAGAATGATATAGCCGATCGCACCACCCTGTTCAATACGCTCCATAACACCAGGCGCCTGCACCAGCATACTTAAAATGACGCCTCCGGTTGGATCTATACCGACTCCTACAATTCCCGATTCGGCGTCGCTTAATGACTCTGCAAGGCTCAAATAACGACCCGCCGGCTGACGCACATACTCAACCATTTCACTGGTTTCAGATAAATATTTTATATAGAGACCATCGGCAAATAAATTAAATGGCCCCACACGAATAATCTCTGTTTCTCTTGGTTCACCCGGTGCAGAAATAACTTTGCCGGTAAATTTTACAGTCTTGCCCTGTTCAGTCATTTCCTGCTGAATCAGGTACCACAATGATTCCAATTGCTGGATCGAGGGGACTTCCGCGTTTTTGGCAATTGCTTCCAATTTTTCTGATCGACCTGGAAATTGAGCAGAAATGAGAGAAGTATCAATAACCGCCTTTGTATCCCCGGCAACCTGCCGAACCACCCCAAACAATTCCCCTAACTCTCCGGCTTTTTCTTTCAACGCAAGTTGCAGGGCTGTTATCTCTTCCTCGTTGGCCTCAAAAGTGGCTTTCAAGGTATTTCCTCGCCCTTTTTCTGCGGACAATTGTCCTCGAGATTTGCTGAGCTTGTGTGCTTGCTGATTTTTTTCCGCCACAAACTTTGCTTCACGTTGCTGGTTAATTTTGTTTTCCTGATTTCTGGATTGCTTAATGTCCGTTAGCAAATGATCCATATCAAGATGGCCAGCCCACAGTGGTTGGAAAGACCCAACAACGAGCATAACAACAACTAGATATTTCATTTTGCAACCTCGGTTAAAGGTACCGGCAAAGTCAGTAAATCCGGTGCGGCTTCTTTTCTGGCAATTCGTAAGCCATTACGAACCGGTTTCAAATACTCTCCTGGCAATACGTCCCATACATTAGTCTCCGGATTCCACATACCAGCACTACTTCCATCCAGGGTCTGATAGAACAACGCGACGCGACCCAATCGCAAAAAATCGACCGGACGTTCTACTCCATCCACACTGAGATCGGCACGGTAAGCCTCAATGGTACGTCCATATTCATTTTCTATTTGGTAAGCTTCCAAAACCCGTCGATATTTTTCGGCGTTTGTCACATCAGCTCGTACCATCATTTCTTTTAGATTATTTATCCGTTGTTGGCGTTCTTCGGGCAAAAATGCAATATCGAACCCAACAAAGGCTTCCAGATTCTCAAGCATTTTTGAGATAAGCGGAACAATCTCGCGCTGAGTAATCTCTATTTCTCCAAGTTGTTTTTCCAAGGATTGTCTCTCTGCTTCCTGCGATTCAGTCAATACCCGCAAATGATCATTGTATTTTTTCAACACCTCAGCTTCGCGTACGTTCTGCTTATATTCGTTCAGCATTCTTCGGGTTGCATCACTAAGCTTATCCACCTTGTTTTGAGAATTTACGGCGATGTTGACCTGTTTGGTACTTGTTTGAATTGCATTATCCAAGGGATCACCGATCGCTTTTGAAATTAAACTACCCATAACTAATGCAGCAGCAGTCAATACGAAAAAGCAACGACAAAACATTTTAAGCTTCATGATTTATTCCAAAGGTCTTTTCCAAAAGATAAGATTCGCCCAAACGTACACGGCAATTCAATAAATTTGGAGAAAAGGTGGTTGAATACAGACTGAGTAAGAAACAGATTACTTTACTACACCGGCTATAATATTGCCTGAGAATCTAACCATAGTCGCAATTTGTCTTCTTCGACAATACCCATGTGACGTAATTCATTGTGAGTACTGTCATAAAAATGAGTCATCGGCAATTCACCACGCCAACGTTTATTAATATCGCTATACAGGCGTTCCGGAAACTGATCCGCAAATACCCAGGTTTGCTTTAGATTTAGTTGACTGCGTTCCAAAACCTGGTTAACGGTTTCTTCCTCCAAAAACGGGTCGGTTGCTACAGTAACCAGTTCAATTCCGGGATATTGACCCTGGATTCTGCCAAACAGTGCCAACTCTTTCATACAATAGCCACAGCTTTCTGACCAGAAAACCAAAATAAAGGGCTTTCCCTGATATTGATTTTTAATTTCCGCAAGTGTTCCTCTGGTAAAGGGCGAAATTGTCATTTCCTCCGCCTCAACCACAAAAACCGACAGAGAAAATATAGCAATAAGCAGGTATTTAACCATCATATATCTAGTGCGCTTCATGACTCACAGACTCCGGGTATTTATTTTTTGCTGCTTGCCATCATGTTCCGTCCATACCGAAAAAAATCCTGTTTTGGTTTTAATAACAATTGGATGGGATGCTCTACTGTCACTTTCTGAAATTTGAATTGGTTTTGACCATTGCGTACCTTGATCGACAGACTCGGACACGAATATACCCAGACCTTGTTCTGCATTCATATCCCAGACCGCGACAACACGACCATCGTCACCCGCCGCGATATTAGCATGTAACGCAGACTCATCTCCAAGCTGGATCGTAGGAGACCAGTTTTCTCCCTTGTTTTCAGATCTCGTATAGTGAACACCCAGATGATCCGCATGCCCCGTACCCACTACTGAATGCATAACGGTCTTACCTGCCACCGTTTGAAAATCAAAATCACCACCGATATGCGGACAGCCATCAAATTGCCAATTAAACGCTCCCACATTGTTCAGTCTTTGCCAGTGCTGCTGAGTATCGACAACGCCAATGGCTAAATCCGAAGGTTGTTTATCGCGGTAAAGAACATAGGCTTTATTATCCGAATCACTTTTCACTGTATTCCAGCAGCAGGAACAGGTGACCTCGTCCAGAGTATTATTCGCTAACCAGGTTAATCCACCGTCTTCAGATTTCGCATAACGCAAACTTTGAGAAGCCTTCAACTTTGATCGCTTGCCTCGCGTATCCAGCCATACCGCATGAAAAGCCTGTTCATCAGCGGCCAGATCAGTATAACCGTGTGGACCCTTTGCCCAGTCAGGAGGTGTTGCACTTGCCTGCCAGGTTTTACCACCATCGGTTGAGCGTGCTGCCTGCATCGGCCCGGCATGAAATCTTGCTGCTTCGACATAGCGCATCCAGGTAACAACAATAGTATCGCCCTGAACTGCAATCTGAGCATCATTTCCTCGATTTATATTTGCCTGCAGATTCTCTGTATCCACAACCTTTGCGGGTACCGACCAGGTAACGCCCTGATCATCCGAATTTTGATACAACAGGGTTTTCTTTCCCTGTTCGTGTTTACCAAGCAACAGGTGTAAACGACCCTTGGATGACGCAATATCAACACTGATCACGCCTTCTGGCAACCTGTGCCTACGCATCTTTGAAGATTTTCCTGCAGCGGAAGGCAACTCAGGCTTGTTAACCTGAGATGTTTTCTCTGGGTGTTTTTCGGACGAAACATTGGAAGTACAAGCAAAACCGAATACTGCCATAAGCAGAAATAGTAACAAAGTCTTTTTCATTTTTCTGACCTTAATTAAATAAGCCAATTACACATCCGCCCGCTAATAAATTACAGGCATTTTTACATTTTAACTCTTTAGTCTCGAACTACCCTGTAAAGAACCACCGACCTCATTGTGAAATGGGATTTTGAATTATCGATCTATTGTACAACAGGAGGCCACATAAACATCATGCAACCCCGATAAATCAATAGAATGCATCCAGGATACCATTAGAGTAGTTGATGCTTTTCCCAGGCATCGAAAAAGCTCCCTTGTACAAACAAGGGAGCCTAATCTAAACATTCCAAAAACCCGCCGATCCGAATTATATCCGGGGTAATCCGAACAGTGTCCGGAAATTTGCCCGAGAGTCTGAATAATTACGCCTAAAAATTTACCTTATATGTCCAAACCGACACTGAAAAAATAGGTTCGTTGAGGATACGGGTGGTGATCGTAGTAATCCTCGTTCAGCAGGTTATCGATACCCGCCGAGAATTTAGCATCTATATCATTACCCACATCCACAGTGTATGTGGTTTTAAGGTTTAGCAAAACATAATCATCAATAGCACCGAATACATTTCGCGCTGTATCTCTGTTATCCGCTTCGCCGAACGCATCGCTCCGATACTGAACCGTCATAAATGCATCCCATGCAGGCGTAGCGTGATACGTCAGTGTACCGTTTGCGCGCCATGTCGGAATCCTCACCCAATGCTTACCTTCGAGTTCAGGATTGTTTTCATCTTTTTTAATTCTTTTATCAATCCAGGTACCGTTGAGTGACAAATCGAAGGGTAATTCCATAATATTGTCTTGTCTGTAAACCAGTTCTATACCCACTGTTTCAGTTTGATCAATGCCTCGGGTTCTGTTTCGGGTACCACCGCCTGGAAACACTGTTGAGACATTAAGTATTTCATCTTCGATAGTGTTATAAAATACAGTCGCGCGCGCATAGCCCTGATCCAGATCATATTGAAACTGGAAATCGTGAAAATAACCGGTCTCCGGCTTCAACGTCGGGTCAGAAATATTAATAGCGCGTAAGGTTCTGGTACTTTCAAACAATTCCTCAGCCACTGGGAACCGGTACGCTTTAGAAAAAGAATAACGGAAACTGAATAAATCAATCGGAGTAATCAGCACGGAAGCTTTGGGAGAGACCCTGGAATCATTCCTGTTAGGAAGCTCACCGCCGCCCAATTGGTTATCAACGTGGCCCCTGGAAGTCGACCAATTGTCATAACGGAGGCCCGCCATCAAATTAAGGTAATCTGTCGCGTCCCAGTCCGCTTGCATAAACAGACTGTGAGTCTCGGTGGATCCACCATCATCATCGGTAAGAGGGCCTTTCGCACCAGAATACACAGCGGTTGAATCATAGGTCTTGATATCAAGAAAAGAATGATTGTATTGATAGCCCGCCATAAACCCTATGTCGTCCCTTCCCATAAAATTTTGGGTCGCCATTTTCAGACTGTAATCAAACCACCAGACTTTCGTATCCTGTACTTCACCCGATTGATCTGCATAAAAGGCCGGATCATTTCTGCTTCTGTTGGATTGCAGGTTTTGATCTCTATAAGCATCGAAATAACTCGCCGTGGTATCAATTGACCAGTCTTCGGTAACCTTGCCAGACAAATTTAAACCATAGGTCAGTGTTTCTCTTTTATTCTCACTTCCAGTTAGTGATGGTGTACCAAAAGACGTTGGATTAACATCAAATTCAACACCCCCCTGGTTGGCTACACCCCCCCAAAGGGTATTTCCTCCACCATCACGAATGTAGCTTCGGGATTGACTTTCCCGGGTAGTATCATCAAAGGCAAAGGTAAACAGAGCTCTTAAGTCTTCATTGAAATCGTAGCCGACTTTAAGTTGATACAGGAAAGTTTCGACATTGTTGATGCCATCGTCACCCGTGATCACCGCATTGTCTCCAAACTCAGTAGTAGTACCCGAAGCACCAAAAACAGATGGCCCTCCACCGCCAAACGCCGGGTTTGCAGTCCGCACAAAAGATTGTGGCTGACCTTCATTTTCCAGATGATTAAAAAATGCGTAGACACTCCAGTCACCCCAGCGGTTACCCGCCGATATGAACTCTTTATGTCCGCCAAGAATTTCATTCTGACCAAAACGACGAGAATCCTGAATTAAACCAGTCACATCCATGGACATTTCAAAATCGTCCGGCAATTTGGTTTTAAGGTCAAAAGTTCCTCCAAAAGCACCTCGGTGTTCCGCAGAATAAGGACCATAAAGAACAGAAGCCGAATGGATGGCATTGGGCGCTATTAAATTCCATTTAGGCGCACCGTTCCATTTTGTCTGCACAGGATTGTGCAGTGGAAGACCGTCCACATACATATTGAAATGGTTGGTTTGAAAGTTAGTCGAGCCTCGAATCGCGGTTACACCGTTTGTATCACCGTAAAACCGACGCCTGACCTGAACGCTTGGAGCAAGTTTGATCGCGTCGGAGGCTGTTATCAGATTAACTTTATTGATTTCTTCGGCGTCGACCTTAAAACTTGGTGTAGCAACCAAGGTATTGGGAAAAAGTTTATGACCGGTGGTAATAATCATATCTTCTCCATGGTAAACATCTGCCACCTGCTCAAGGTCCGCCACCTGCTCAACATCTGATACCGGCTCTTCAGCCATGGCACTCGTACTGAATAGTACACCTACTAACAGTAAAGTGATTTTATTCCTCATTAAAATATTCCCCATAGTTTATTGTTATTAATACGACATAATCGCACTTGAATAGCAATATACGGGCCAACTGTAATTTTTAGGAATCGTCCGGCAGTTTCACAGCAGTCTTTAAAGAGGCTCAAAGAACCTGTTTCACTTTTAATAACAAACTTTTAAGCTATTGTTGCATTTTCGTCGTCACCAATATGGCAAATAATGTGGGTATCTGCTTTGCGAAGTATCCATGACTAGAGCGTAAGCCTAAAGATTACTTTAGAACGCGTAAATATATCCATGCAAACTCTGCTACTACAGAAGCCTGCACAATCCTTAGCCCATCTTTCGATTTCCAACCGTGGGGAATGATGGAAAGTCATTGGTAATTTTTTTGAGAGCTAAATTAAATTTCATATGAATACAATGATTTAGTTTTATCAGAGCCATTTGTAGTGCCATAAGGCACATAAAATATTTCCTAAATAACCAATACATAATACAAATGCGTTTTCAGAACCGAAAAAAGATTTAGCTTGATACACAATAAAAAGTCACTGGACAGTGACTCACATAGAAAAATATATCGATACAGAAATTGGAACTACTGTCAGAATTTACTGAAACTGTGGCATATGACACATAAACATTACGGCATACACCACAACTTTGTGTTTGCATATGCGGCAGAACCAAGAATAGATTCCCTGCTCAATCACTCAGATATAAACTGAATACCGTTGAATCCACCATTTCGCAAATCAGGCAATCTATAAAAACTATTGTCGGACAACCTCTTTGTTTTGGGTTTTTACTTGCGAAGCCAATTGCACTTTCGAATTGTTTGCCACAAAAGGTATATAAGTCGTACACACGCGCTCGCCAACCCTCAAGCCATCTCTGACAATCAGTGTTTTCTGAGTCTCCCAGATAATGTCTATTTTCTTTCTCTGAATACGACTTTGTTCATCAACAACCATGATGGTTTCGTTCGCTTGCACTGCGGTCCGAGGCAAAACAAATACATTATTCATTACCCGGCCCTGAATTTCAGCCTTAACAAACTGGCCTATTTCCAACGGTGGCCGATTATCGCTACGACGAGCGTAAGGATTATCCACCTGCACGATAAGATAGACCTGGCGAGTGGTGCGATCGACACTGCCCTCGGTTCTCATCACCCGACCTTTCCATTGATAGGATTGACCCCCAATAGCGGCTCGAACAGTAGCCTCAGGCCCTTGGTAGGTCTGGCTAGATTCACCTCGATAAAGTCCTGGCAGATCAATCATACCGCGTTGTTTCTCCGTCAGAGGTAAACGAATTTCCGCATAATCAATGGCATAAATTTTCACCAATTGATTTCCAGGACTCACATATTGACCAATATCGACGAATTGTTCCAGAATGCGTCCCGCGTAGGGCGCTGTAATTCGTGTGCGCTTCAGATCCAGCTGTATCTTTTGTAACTGCGCACGAGCCGATAACACAGAGGCATGTGCCTGCGCTAACTGCGGTTTACGTAATACCAGGTCGGAAGGTACTTCAGTACGCCCCATTCGCTTCCAGTTTTCAGCCGCCTGATCGGATTGGGCCTGCTCTTCCTGCAGACTAAACTGTGCACTTGCCAGGGTCGCATGAGCTGACTTTATATCAAGCTTGTAGTCGGTCGAATCAATGGTCAACAAGGTGTCACCAGGTTCGAAAAAACCACCCGGGCGAAAAGCAGGGGAAACATGATCTATTTCGCCGGTCACCCTGGAAATCAAAGCCGTTGAAGTACGCGGTTCAACCGTTCCCTGAGTATGTACAAGCACCGAAAATAATTGTGGTTTCAGCGTAAATGTTTCCACCACTAAAGATTTCGTGTGTGCATGCCTGCGTTCGGCCACTGGTTTATTGAGTAATATGAATATTGCTATGAGGCCAGCCAAACAAATTACAGCAACAGGCATCAATCGTGATAAAGCTTTCATTACAATACCGGCCCCCCCAAAGCCAAATACAGATCCACTCTGTTTTGCAAACGCTGTTTTCTAATATCAATCAAATTGGTTTCTGAATTGAAAGCTCGACGTTGAGCCTCCAACAACACAGTAATATCCGCCAGACCGCTAATGTAATCGGTTTCCGCCAGCTTTTCAGCTTCTTTCGATTCCATTACTTCAGACGCCAGCAACATTTCCTGCTTACTCAACCATCGTTCCGCAGCCATACTGGTTTCTACTTCCCTGAAAGCCTGTAACATAACCAGCGCATAATCCGCTGCAGCCTGTCGTACACGAGCTTCTGCCTGACTACGCTCAGCAAATAAGCGACCACCCTGGAATAAAGGTTGCGCCAGGTTACCAGCGATATTCCAGATCAGAAACTCGGGGTTAAATATATCACTAAAATTTCTTGCACCTGTTCCACCACTTCCACTGAATTGAATGGTCGGCAACATATTTTTTCTGGCTTTGAGCATACGCTGGTCAGAAGCGAAAAAACGCTCGATCGCAGCGATAACATCCGGGCGGCGCTCTAACAGGCTGGACGGTATACTCACTGGCAGTGTTTCTCTCATCGCCGGTAGTTGCTCTGAAAAAACAAAACTGCCACCAGGATAGCGACCCAAAGAAAATTCCAGCATACGAGCAGCAGCATCCCTTTGCCGTAAAAAACCCTGCTCCCGGCCACGGGCATTTAACCAACTGGTTCTCGCCAAACGCACATCCACTGCCTTAGAAAGGCCACGAGTATAACCCTGCTCTATGATATCCAGCGCACTTTTAAAACTGGTAATGGTTTTTCGGACCAGATCAACTTGTTGGCCCGCGACAATTCCATCGATCCAGGTCTTGGTTATATTAGCCGCCAGTGATAACTTAGCTGCCTGCAGATTAGACTCAGCCGCAGCATGATCATGCGCTGTCGCTTCCAGCTCATTGCCCAGCTTGTACCAAAGATCGACCTCCCAAAGAAAACCCAAAGAAAACCCGATCGTTGTACTGCGCGGAGAAGACAGTGAAAAACCGGCCGCACTAGTGCGTTGACTGCGATTTCCGTTTATACCTGCATCGACCTGGGGCAACAGTACTGAACCTGAAATATATGTCTGCTCCTCCGCAACTCGAACGCTGGCAATTAATGCCTGTATGCTCGGACTCTGCTTGTAGGCTTCTTCAATTAGTGTATTAAGCTCAGGATCAGAAAACTCTTCGCTCCAGGGCTTGGTCGGCTGCTGTTCCTGATCCTTGTCTGCCGCCGCCCATTGCTCTGGAATATCTATGCTTTGCGGTGGCTTTTCTGTAGCTGAAAAATAACTACAGCCCTGAAGTATAGCCAGCAATAGTAAGCCAACAAAGACCCGACTGCGGTTGTATTGTTGATATTCCGCTGATTTATTTTCGCGGGTGAATTTTAGAATCATGCAAGCTTGTGTTGACGAAATTTTCCGAAAAATCCGGATATATCCTCAAGAATCATGTAGTTAATTGGAATTAGAAACAATGTAATTAAAGTTGCGAACAATACACCGAACCCCAATGACACTGCCATAGGAATTAAAAACTGAGCCTGAACATTTTCCTGAAACATCAGCGGCAACAGGCCCGCGAATGTTGTTAGAGAAGTGAGTATTATGGGCCTGAATCTCACCGAACCCGCTAAAACCACTGCAGCACTTTTATTTTCACCTGCCAGCTTGCAACGGTTAATAAATTCGACCAATACCAAACTGTCATTTACTACGATTCCGATGAGTGCAATCATACCAAGCAAACTATTTATAGTCAGATTGATATCCATGAGCAAGTGACCAAGCACCGCGCCTAACAAACCAAATGGTATCGCCGACATAATAATCAATGGTTGCCAGTATGAGCGAAATGGAATCGCCAGCATCGCGTACATGCCGACAAGCGCCAGTAATGCACCACTCGCCACACTGGCAAATGACTCAGACTGTTGTTTGGCTTCGCCTTCAAAGGAATACTGTACACCGGGGTAATCGCTAAGGACATCCTCCAGCCACACCCGTATTTCCCCTTTAACGCGCTCTAACTGCACCTTCTTTTTATTCACATCAGCACTGACATTGAGTGTCCGAAAACGATCAGTTCTGTGAATAATTGCAGCATCGCGACCAACAACAACCTCAGCCACATCCATAAACGGAACGTAAATGCCATTGGGTGCGCGAATACGCATGTTTTCCAAACTGGAAATGGACTGGCGCTCGACAGCTGGATAGCGGACGATAATACGAACATCATCACGCCCACGCTGAATTCGCTGGGCCTCACGACCCAGAAAAGCCTGCTGAACCTGACTGGCGAGATCATTTAAAGTAATGCCCAATAATTCTGCCTCGGGCTTAATACTCAATTGTAACTCCTGTTTACCTTCTTCATAATTATCGGCTATATCGAAGACTCCGGGAAAACTGGCCAGATAATGCTTTAATCGCTCGCCCAATTCCGTTAATTCCTTAAAATTCTGGCCGCGAAGCTCTACATCCAAAGGCAAACCACCAAATCGGCGATGCCCCAAAAAACTGACTTTTTCGGCACCTGGAACAGAACCGATCATGCGTCGCCATTCCTTCGCTAAATCACTGCTACCGACTCTCAAGGATTGAATTTCCAGTGGTACGATTTGCATGCTTACCCGACCGATGTGAGACTGAGGTTTGTCATCACCGCCAGTACTTCCAACAATTGCGTAGATATGAGTAATAATGCTTTTTCCTGTAGCTGGATCGATGTATTTGTCCTGCAAAACTTTAGCCGCTGCAGCAATATTCTCGATATGTTCCTGGGTGGTTTTGAACGGTGCGCCCACCGGCATAGTCAGCGTTGCACGTACTCTGTCAACCTGAATTTTAGGAAAGAAGGTAAAACCAATCTGGCCACCAAAAATCAAACTGATCAGCACAATTGCTACACCTAAAAAAATGGAAAGCGTCAAATATCGATGCTGTACCGCGGCAGATAACAAGGGCGAATAATATTTTCCAATGGCCGATTCCAGCCCGTCAGCGATTTTATTCTGCCAGCGATTCAGAAAGCCTTGCTTGCTCTCTTTGATACGCACGTGTCTGAGATGCGAAGGCAAAATAAACTTCGATTCAACAAATGAAAATAGCAGCACTGAAATTACGATAATCGGCACCACATTAAATATTCTGCTGAACGGCCCACCCCCGTTCATCAACAAACCTAAAAATGCAATGACTGTTGTTAACATCCCAAAAGTCACAGGAACCGCAACGTCCAAAGTGCCTTTTATAGCGGCGACAGTCGAGTCTGAATCCAGACCTTTACGCAATCGCGTATAAATACTTTCGCCAGTCACAATCGCATCGTCAACGACCAAACCCAAAACCATGATAAATGCACCAACGCTGGTGTAGTTAATACTCAGATTGGCATAAGGCATTATTGCAATAGCGCCGACGATAGAGACAGGAATACCGACAGCAACCCACACCGCGATTGATAGCCTCAAGAACAGGGTAAGCACGACAAAAATCAGGATAATACTTTGCAGGGCGCTTTCCAGTAGCGTTGTCAATCGAATTTTGATCGATTTTGTCCGGTCTCGCCAATAGGATAATTCCACTCCCTGGGGCATTCGACGCTGAGCTTTGAGCAGATAATTCTTAACCGCTTGCGAAACCTGGATCGCACTTTGCTCACCGACTCGATAAACTTCAATCTTTAAACTACTTTTCTGGTCGAAAAATGACTTTAATGGCTCCTCCTCGAAACCATCTTTTATGGTTGCGATTTCCCCCAGCGTCAAACGACTGCCATCTTCCTTTGGCCTTAAGAAAATACTTTCAAAGTCCTGTTTCGTATAAGCTTGTCCCTTGGTGCGCAATAAAATTTCACCTCCAGTAGTTTTTACCACCCCGGCAGGCATGTTCAACGATGAACGGCTGATCGCCTGAGCAACATCGTCCAAAGTCAGCTGATAGCGCAACAAGTCAGTTTCTGAAACCTCCACGGCAACTTCGTATGGCCGAACCGAAGTGAGTACTACTTGAGACACATCCGGTAAACTGGCTATATCGTCGCGCACCCATTCACCGATAGTACGTAATTCACGTTCTGGTAAGTCAGCCGCAACGATAACGCTGATTACTTCAAATTGTCTTTCTGCAACAGCCACTACAGGCTCTTCACTATCTTCAGGAAAGGTATTTATTGTGTCGATACGTGCTTTAATATCGTCAGCCAATTCCCGAGGATCGTGATTTTCCATCACCTCAATGCTAACAGTACCTCGACCTTCCATCGCTTCCGAATTAATGGACTTAATGCCGATTAGATCCTGTACCGCTTCCTCAATTCGAACGACAATACTTTCTTCCACTTCGGTGGGAGTTGCCCCCCGGTAGTCAACCTGAACGTTAACAGCATCCAATTGATAAGCTGGATGAGCTTCAATGATGAGCTTGTCTAACGACGCGACACCCCAGAGAAGGATCGCAAACATGAGTAGATTGGCGGCAATCCCGTTACGGGTAAACCAAATGATCAGAGCGTTCAAATTATTATTTTTATAATTGGGCAATTGGGTATAGAAAGCAATTTATATGCCAAATATGCGCCCTTTCGCCTGAAAGTCAGAATTTGTAAGATAGCACGATCACCGACAGATTGTGAGTAGATTTGGCAGCTACCGAAAAAAGTAGATTTTAGCCTGTTTTCCCGATTAAGTTCGTTTGATATATTAGCCGCCTCTCGGAATCGAAACTCCAAAGTCAGCATATATTCACTGACCAATTCCAGCCTCAACTTACGGTAAAAATGTAATGACAACAAAGGACCTTAAATTTCTGTTTGTATGTGTATGCATACCGCTAAGTGTATTCGCGGAGGAAACACAGCAAAAAAGTCTAATGCAATTCGAAAAGATTAGCAGCCAACACTCCGGCATCAATTTTAATAACACCATCGTTGAAGATACCGTGCACAACTTTTTCAATTTTGCCTATATCTACAACGGTGGTGGTGTCGCGGTCGGAGATATCAACAATGACGGCTTAGTGGATATTTATTTTTCCGGAAACCAGGTTGCAAACCGCTTGTATCTAAACCAAGGCAACTTTCGTTTTATCGACATCACCGACAGTGCTTTTCCCAGGCAAAAGGATGATTGGAGCAACGGGGTAACGATGATTGATATCAACAATGACGGCTGGCTGGATATCTATGTTTCTCGCTCCGGTCTGTATCGAAACTCAGCGGACCGGGAAAACCAGTTATTTATCAATAATGGCGACCTAACTTTTAGCGAAGAGGCAGAAAAGTTCGGCCTTAACGATCCGGGGTTTTCGACACAGGCCTATTTTCTGGATTATGACCGCGATAACGATCTGGATATGTTTCTGGTCAATCACCGCTACGATTTTGAGAATAACAATTCGGTTATTCCCCGCAATCAGATTTCCTACGATAAATTCAGTTCGGATCATCTATACCAGAATAATGGTAACGGCTATTTCAGCAACGTGACCAAAGAATCCGGCATTATCAACTACGCATGGGGATTGAGCGCTGCGATCGGTGATTTTAATAACGATGGCTGGAACGATATCTATATCGCCAATGATTATGTTGAGCCGGATAATCTTTATATCAACCAACAAGATGGCACATTCGCCGAAAGTATTGCCAAATTGGTCAAACATACGTCTTATTACAGCATGGGTTCTGATTTCGCCGATATCAACAATGACGGTTTCGACGACCTCATCGTACTGGATATGGTTCCCGAAGACCATGTTCGCGCCAAACGGCTGATGGCACCCATGAGTACCGAAAATTTCTGGCGATTAATTGCCAGTGGGTTGCACTATCAATATATGTTGAACACGCTGCAACTAAACCAGGGTAATGGTTTGTACAGTGAGATTGCTCAACTGTCCGGAGTATCAAAAACCGACTGGAGCTGGGCACCGCTGTTTGCTGATTTTGATAATGATGGTTACCAGGACTTATTCATCACCAACGGTATAAAAAGGGACATCACTGATAATGATTTTTTTAATCAATTAAACAGCCTGAGCAAATCCAGCACCAAGCCGATAAAATTCAATGAAATCATTGCAAACATGCCAACGGCAAAACTACAAAATTATCTATATCGCAATCAAGGCAATCTGACATTTAGGCAGATCAATGAGCAAAGCCATTTAACTGACCTCAGCAACTCTAATGGTGCCGCCTATGCAGATCTGGATAACGATGGCGATTTGGATCTGGTGGTTAATAATCTGGATGAGAATGCCAGTCTATATCGTAATTCGACACCTAAGGGAACGGTTAATTTTCTAAAGATCCAATTAAAGGGACCTGGTCAGAATGCCTTAGGAATCGGTGCCCGGGTGAGCATCAGGTACGATTCTGGTAAACAAGTTAAGAATCAAAATTTGGGTCGCGGGTTTTTATCCTCAGTTAGCCCAATTCTTCACTTTGGCCTGGGACAGAAAAAAACAGTCAATTCGGTTTCAGTACGATGGTCTGACGGTAAAATCTCGACAGTCGATAAGGTTCGTATCAACGAGACCCTCGTTGTCGGCTACGAAGATTCTCAGCCACCCAGTATCAAGCACCCTGTCGGACAGAAATTATTGTCGGAAATCACTCATGAGACCGCTATTAATTATCAACATAAGGAGAATCCCTATAATGATTTTAAAAAAGAAGTCTTACTTCCCCACAAACAATCAGAACATGGACCCTTTATTTCGGTAGGAGACGTCAACGGCGATACCTTCGATGACTTTTTTATCGGCGGCGCCGCAGGTCGTCCTGGGGTATTGTTTTTACAAACTGCTGAACAACAATTTAACCCTGGAAATTCCCAACCATGGATTGCGGAAGCCGAATCTGAAGACCTCGGATCACTGTTTTTCGATGCCGACAACGATAAAGATCTCGATCTCTACGTGATCAGTGGCAGTAACGAATTCGACAAATCCAGCCACAAGTATCGGGATAGATTATATATCAATGACGGAGCGGCCAATTTCAGAAAATCTGATACGCTACCCAATGCTACAACGAGTGGTCAACGTGTTGTTCCCGGAGATTACGATCAAGATGGTGATGTCGATTTATTGATCGGTGGGCGCAGTGTGCCTGGCCAATACCCGCAAACGCCAAATAGCTTTCTGCTCAATAATGACCAGGGAAAGTTGACCGATGTCACTCAACAATTGATACCTGAACTAAGCACTATAGGCATGGTGACCGATGGCCAGTTTATAGATTTTGATAAAGATGGCGACCTCGATCTTATCCTGGTCGGTGAATGGATGCCAATAACGGTATTCGATAACCAGCAAGATCATTATGTCAATGTCACTAAACAGCTTGGCCTGAGTAATACTCACGGTTGGTGGCAAAGCATAGAATATGGAGATTTAGATCAGGATGGCGACCTTGATTTCGTCGCTGGAAATATCGGTGGTAACAACAAATTTCATCCCAGCCACGAAAACCCCTTAACTCTATACGCGAATGATTTTGACGGTAACGGTTCACTGGATATTGTTCTGGCAACCAAAAAACAAAAAAATGAATTACCGATCCGGGGACGCCAGTGTTCCGCGGAACAAATGCCGAATCTGGCAAACAAATTTCCGACCTTTAAGGCCTTTGCCGAAGCGGATCTCGCGACCATTTACGATCCCAATAAATTAGCCGAAGCTCAAATCTTAAAAGCAGATTTATTTGAAAGCGTTTTAGTCATTAATGAAAACAAAAAAGGTTTCCGCATTCAACCTTTAGCCAGTACCGCCCAAATTTCGCCTATTTCAGCGATCCTGGTAAAAGACTTCAACAACGATCACTATCCCGACATTTTATTCACTGGAAATATGTACGCTACCGAAGTCGAAACAGTTCGCTACGATGCCGGTATCGGCGGCCTGTTACTCGGAGATGGCAAATTGGGATTCGAAGCTGCTGCACCTGCCCTCAGTGGTTTTATAACACCCGGAAACGCCAGAGACCTGAAAACAATCAGACTCGCAGGTAACCAACAAGACTCTGTACTCGTTTCCAATAACAATGATCGAATACAGGTGTTTACACTTCAGAAATAAACTACCTGAGAAGCGCGTATTCGTAAAACAACGGTAAAAAAATATTCAAAAAATTATCAACCCCACATCAATTAAACGATCAAAAATCAATGAATAATGAAATATTTTTAATTGTTATACTGGTTTTTCCAGTGCTCATTTGGCCTGATCCCGCACACGCTCAACCAGGCTATGAAATAGGCAGCGTATATAATCTCAAGCGTTACCTGCCAGGTCACGACGATGATAAAGAAATTATTGTTTATCCACTGGGATGCAGTGTAAACACCATTGCGGATTCGACTTTGCAAGCATTTTTCCCGCAGGACCAGGGTTCGTTTTCTGAAGTGTTCGAAACAGCCTGTGTTCGTCATGATCTATGTTACCGGCATGGCCATTATACCTACGATTTTAGCAAGGATGATTGCGACCAGGAATTTGCAAACTTATTAACTGCTCAATGTTATAACCGGTTCCAGGAAACACAACTGAATCAATGCCAGTTCGTTGCAGATATCCTGATTCTGGCGGCAGAAAAATTTGGTCAGCTTTCATACCATTCCAAAGCGTTCTGGTTTACTGACTATGGTTACTATTACGAATATTTAGCAAACAGGAAAGGTCGCTATTCGTTGTTCTGGGCGTTGCTGAAGGAGAATCAGGCTACTACGGATAATTTACTTTCTACGCCAATGATTGACCTTGATAAACTGCGGCCCGTTAACCAAATAAAAAAGCCGCTGGTCGATTTTTTTGAAAAAAAAACAGATCTGCGTCAGTTACTATCCAGAATTAATACTTCGACGCAAGAATAATCCCAAATCACCTTTACTACTGCTTAAACCCTTGCCTGATCCAAGCCAAGACCCATCCCACGGAATAAAGGCTCGATACAACCAAGAGATAGGCAAAAAAAGCTTCACCAACGACGCTAATTTGATCCTTTATCAGATTATTTATCTTTTTCTGATACTTTTTATTTATTGATTCATAATCGATATTTGTGTATTTGCTTTGTAAAGCCTGTATCAGTGCCTGATCGGACAAATGATTATATTGATGACGGATCGACCAAGGGCCAAGACTCTGGTATTGAACGGCATACTCATGAGTTTTCCAGACAATTTGCTGAGACCAGTATTTAATCAGCTTTTCTTCTGTGGGCATCTCCAGGGTAATAAACATCAAGGGAAAAAAAAGCAAAATCACAGACACTACGGTCCAGATTCTTTTCCAGACATTTACTTTCATCGCCTGAGAGTTCTCATTGATTTCCATGTACAAATTTGTAGAGCTTAAGATTAGGAGCGAGGATTCAATAATATACGAATCTTGACTTGTCTTATTGTCCGTCTTCAGCGTTGTAGCAACAGTTGCGTAGCCCTGCTATGGGCCTGTTGCTACGCCTTGAAGACAAACAATAATCCTGCGTCAATCTTTCGCATATTATTAAAACCTCGCTCCTTAGAACAATTGATTGCTTATCGCGAGTTTCGTAGACTGCGGTCTATCCAAGTATATTCAAATGCTCTCCATACAGAGTAGTCACAAGGGTTGCAATACCTTTATCAAAACTCACCAAACAGCCATTATTATGTATCGCCAAAGAAAGTAAACAGGCATCAGTAATTTGTCGATAACCTATGATATTGGCGTCTTTAAAAATAACTGAATCCGTTAATGCGATAGAATCCGCCCAGAATAAATGATTGGGTAGCCGCGTGATCTGTTCAAGCAGATGCAACGCTTCTATTGGAGAAACGGCTTCCGACAATATTTTTGGATTTGATGACAGCCTGACAAAGCCGCTTTGGGTAATCGGACAGGTCGCCCAGCCACGCTTCTGTGCGCTGGCAAACCATTTATGCGCTTTCGAATGATGAATATGTGAGGGCCAGGCGAGCGCTATCAATACATTCAAATCCAAAAGAGTGGGTTTACCAGGCTTCATCGTCCAGTTTTTTCACATCTTCCGGCGTAATAACCGGAGAATTCTCGGATACGTTGAAAACAGGAAAATCATTTTTTAAATCATAAGAAAATGATCCTTGCAAACCTTTCCTGGCAAGATCAGAAACAGCTTTTCCCAATGTGCAATTATTTTGTTTTGCAAGATACCGCGCAGATTCGATGATATCTTCATCAAGTGAGAGGGTTGTACGCATGGACTGGTCTTTTTGTTAGCTGCTGAACCTAAGAGTTTGTCGATAATGATTTATTATAGATGTCGTGATGCATTGATGCAAAGATGTATGTTTTGCCTGTCGTCGTTCGTGTGTTACCGCGGAACCCTGATGCGTTATTTTTTCGTAACTGCTCGCCCCTCTATGGGTGATCTGTTCCGGAAGATGCCGTAAAATACATCCTTGCAGGCTTGGATTCGGCTTCCCTGCCGCATACACTTCCTCCACAGATCCCCCATAGATGGCTGTTTCGATTAGGGACAAGTAGTTAAATTTTTCTTTATTTTATTCTCGGAAGAGGCGTTGCCGAGCGGCATTATTGAAGCGTCCGCTCCGAGTGGACTGGTATTTTTTAGTCGCACGTTTTCTGGAGACAATACGCGCTTGGTAACGACATGGACCGGAACAATAACGCTGTCCTCGATCACACCGAGAACAACTAATGACCTGTGCATGGCAACGACAACACTGATAAAGACGACTGGATACTGACATCGACCAAAAAGCCGATGTCGCTTGGAGGGTTGTTCTAAATAGGGCATACTTAATCCGACATGCTTTTGCATGTTCATTTAGGTATGGCGTTTACTGAGACCATCAAATCAGAGGGGGCACCATACCCTGCTCACCGACTCTTCCTTTTATAACGGTTAGAATGAAATCTTTGCCAGTGTATTGATTATTACCGCGAAAAAATACACCTCGTTTAAATTGTTAATTGATGATTCTGGAAATTGGGGTAAATAAGGGATTTTTGAACTATTCGGCAAATAGCTGCGGGTTTGGGGTGGTGTTTACACGGGGAAATCGCCGATCATTTTGGGGTACATTTATCGACCCTGGGGCGGATTGTGAGAGCAGGAATGAAATAATAAGAGACCTGACCCCTTCGATTTTTTAAAATATGATTGACCCGTTACTCCTTTGTGTTTGTGCAGGGGTTGTGGGTGTTGTTGTGCGTAGGTTTTAAAACGTTGTTGCAGAATATTTTGCAGGGTGGCGTCCATGCCGGGAAAGATACCCATTTCTTCCCGCCTGTTCTGTGATTCTTATCTCAATTTCAACGATCATTCTGGACTTCGAGGTACCGCTTGAGGCCCTCCGCGAAGCGGTGTTTGTTCAACCATGAATTAAGCGGTTTATCCGCTTGAATGACAAGTTATAAAAACGTTAAAATTGTCGCAGACTTAATTTACCGCGATGCTTTATTTTTTCCACTGATTCCCTTTAGATAATAAGAGACTCATAAGGAATATTTAAACCATGATGTAAACGCTTTATCATAATAAGACTCAAGTCTCTTTTTCGGTTGAGTATTTCGGATACACGCCCCATGCTACCAATAAAAGGCTGTAAATCTTTTCGAGTTAAATTATTTTGCTCCATTAAAAACTTTATGGCTTCAACCGGTTCAGAGGCAGGAATGGGGTAATGCTCTTCCTCGTACTTTTCAATGAGTAAAGATAAAACTTCTAATTCATCACGTTCTGAAGTCTTGTTTTTAGCATCCCAAATTTGATTAACTCTTTCTAAAGCTTCATTTAACTGCTTATCATTTTTGATGAGTTTTAGTTTCATATTGTCACCTATATTTCTTCAATATTCTTAATCTTGTCATATTCTGCATGAGTTCCAACAAACCGAATTAACATCATTTGGGATTGATAATCTACTCTTGTGACAATTCGATATTTATTACCACAAATATTAAATACAACACGATTATTTTTCAGAATACTTGCATTTTTAAGGTTTTCCTTGATTTTATGAGGAGTAGTCCATTC
>Ga0114934_10000299_pt1 | contig 31557 bp, 34 predicted proteins | sample 4SBtaG_2_FD_99695 | JGI IMG/M metagenome (GOLD analysis project Ga0114934, IMG submission 99695) | Deep subsurface microbial communities from Kolumbo volcano to uncover new lineages of life (NeLLi) - 4SBTROV10_white metaG | ecosystem: Environmental > Aquatic > Marine > Volcanic ...
AAGTTCTTCGGAAGTGATGACTTTAATGTCTGTATTACCATTTGTAGTTTTTCCATTGTTGTTTTTCATTCTATATATTGTTATTAATAAATATTTTAATGAACGTATCACACTTGGAGTAAGTGTTGTTTTTATTCTACTATTTGGAAGCTTAAAATTAATATTCTCTGAAGCTTCTGATGTAGCCTATCAAAACAAAATTACTTTTTTAACAAAGGACATAATTAAATTTCAAGAAGAGAAAAATAAAATAAATGCTTATAACTTATTTGATAGAAATGATTACCCATTATTAAAGCCATTTAATAATTCTAATGATGTATTGTCTTCATTTTTTAATGTAAAAGAAGAAAAACCAAATATTGTAATAGTTATTGTGGAAGGTTTAGGAAGCGAGTTTATAGGAGATAAAACCTATAGAGGATTTACGCCTTATTTAGACTCTTTAATTACAAAATCACTGTATTGGGAGAATTTTGTAAGCACGACAGGTAGAACTTTTGGTGTAGTACCATCTTTATTAGGGTCGCTACCTTTTGGTGAAGCGGGATTTTTAGAGCTGCCCAAAACGCCTTCTCACATATCACTTATAAGTATATTAAAAGCTAATGGATATACAACGTCGTATTATTCTGGAGATCAATCAAGTTTCGATAAAAAAATTAACTTTTTTGAATATAATGATATTGATAATGTCATAGATGAAAATAAATTTGGGTTAGACTATGTCAAGACAGAAGCTAATTCGGGAGGTTTCTCTTGGGGCTATCCAGATGCAGAAATATTTAAAAAAACGATAGCTTCACTAGATGATAAATCTCAGCCTAGATTAGATATAATAATGACATTAACCAATCATGAGCCCTTTAATTTTCCATCAAAAGAAGCTTATTTAACACAGGTAAACAGTTTACTAAATACCAATCAATCTTTTGGAGTTCCAAAAGAAGAAATAAATACCTATAAAAATATTTTTGCAAGTTTACTATATACAGATAACTCAATAAAAGAGTTTATGAGTAGCTATGCCGAGAGACCAGAATTTGAAAATACCATATTTATTATTACAGGAGACCATAGGTTAATTCCAATAACTCAAAAAGATAAGTTGTGTAGATTTCATGTGCCGCTATATATTTATAGCCCAATGCTGAAGAAAGCAGAGAAATTTAAATCTATTTCATCACATTGGGATGTTACTCCTAGTTTACTTTCCTTTTTAATGAACAATTATAAGTTTAATAGTTTAGATGAGACCGCATGGATGAGTCAAGGTTTAGACACAGCTAGATATTTCAGGAATATTCACCGTATTCCTTTAATGCGCTACAAGGGAAATATCAACGATTTTATTTATAAAGACTATTTGTATTCTGATGGCGATTTATTTAAAATAAACGAAGATTTTGGAACATATGAGGTCATAGAAGAAGAGCTTATAAAAACTATGAGAGATTCTTTGTCAGCGTTTAAAAAAATGAATGCTTATGTTACCCAAAGGAATAAAATTTTCCCAGATTCTCTCAATATATACGTCAAGCCACGCATGGAATTTTCAATAGCGCAGCAAAAAACAATTAATGAGCTAACGAAAGGATTAAATTTTGATCAAACCTTTGAAATTGCACGAGAAAAAGCATTTAATAAGGAGCGAAAAACAGCGAGATTGCTCTGCAATTATATTTTAAATGAACTTCCAAACCATGCTGATGCCAGAACTTTAAAAGGGAGAACATTGGCTTGGGACGGAGATTACTTAAATGCTGAGGTGGAACTTTTAAATGTCATTAAAAGAACACCATATTATGACGATAGTTATTTAGCACTATTAGATTTGTATTGGTGGTCTGGTCAAGACGAGAAATCTATAGCATTAGTGGCCAAAGCATTAAAGAATGGACTTACAAACCCAGAACTTAGTTTTAAATTGGCAAAAGCTTATAAGCGAATGAATAGTTTAGACCAAACGGCTACATTAATAGATAGTATTATACAAGTGTACCCTGATAATCCCGAATATTTAACATTTAAAAAGACCTTAGAATTAAAGTAATTCAAAACCATTATGCGTAAAATATTTTACATATCATTTTTTTTGCTAAGCATCTGTTCGTTTGCGCAACAAAAGGTATTTACTGGGAATCCAGATACAGCATTTGAAAAAGCAAGAGAGTTAGCCTTTAATAAACAGCGTAAGCAAGCACAAGACACCTTGTTGTTAATTTTGACAAAGTATCCCAATTATCATGATATTCGCGCTTTTTTAGCGAGTACATATTCTTGGGACGGTTCGTATTTAAAGGCAAGAAAGGAATTTTCCTATGTATTGAAAAGAGATCCTGATAGAAAGCGTACTTGGATTGCTGCTATTAATAATGAACTGTGGGGAGATACACCGTTTAGTGCTTTAGATTTGGCAAATAATGCTTTAGAACATTTTCCAAATGATGCTGATATACTCTACTTAAAGGCAAGCGCAGAAGAGAATTCTAATAATCCCGAAGAAGCTTTACTGACTATAGAGTCTGTTTTAGAAGATAATCCAGACAATAAAAAAGCAGCAGATTATAAATCGAAATTACAAAACACATTAAGTTACAATGCGATTGGATTAATATCTTCAATTGATGTGTATTCATCGGTATTTGACCCTATGCAGTATTACACCCTGGACTATACAAGACAGACTAAGTATGGTAGTATTATAGCAAAGATTAATTTTAACAGACGTTTTCAAGAAAATGGTGTACAATTTGAAGTAGATATGTACCCTAGGATTGTAAATGGGCTGTATGCCTATGTTAATTTTGGTGTGGCAAATACGTTTTTATTTCCAGATATTAGATATGGTGCCGAATTATATAAATCGTTGCCAAAAAGCTTTGAAATTTCACTAGGGTTTAGAACCTTAAAATACAGTAGTACAACAAATATTTACACAGGTTCTTTAGGGTGGTATACAGGAAACAGCTATTGGTCATTACGCTCTTATGTAACACCAGATGATTCTGGTTCTAGTATGTCAGGGACTTTAAATTACAGGAAATATAGAAGCGATGCCGATAATTATTTTAGTATTGCTTTGGGTATGGGATTTTCACCTGAAATAAATCAATTTGACTTTGGAGGAAATGAAGAAGCTATAATAAATTTAAAATCTCAAAAAGTTAATACAGGATATTACTTTACATCATCAAATAAACAAAATCTTTGGGGTGCTAAATTTGGAATTACACACCAAGAAATAAGTTTTGATCCAGGAAATTATTTTTGGATTTATTCATTTGGCATATCGTGGGAAGTAAAATTTAGGTAATCTTAAAAATAAACTCTTAAAACTGCATTTGGAGTTAAGCCTAAAGATTTTTGTATTGTCTCATTAACACTTCCTTCGTTAATTCGATAAAAATTGTTAATTTCATTTTCTTTATAAAAAACATTCCATACTGAAAGGCCAAAATTAGCATGTTTTTTATGAAGATATAGTAAACTTTTCATTACCAATCCGACTAAAGTAGTATTTATAAATTAATCTATACTCAAAATGAGAAAATGGATTATTTTTTTAGTACTATTAATTATTGCTTTTATTGGCTATAATTATATCTACTACGCCCATAGAGATATTAAAAGTGAACCAGTAGAATATTCAATTAAGGCCATAGATATTTTATATGAGTTTTCAGCTAATCCAAGTATTTCTGAACACAAATATCTAAATAAAACCATTGCAGTGAGTGGGAAAATTTCAGAATTAAACAAAAATAATATAACTCTAAATGGTCAAGTTTTCTGTCAATTTAATAAGACTGTTAAAATCAAAATTAAAAATATCTCCCAAATCAAAATTAAAGGCCGCTTTATTGGCTATGATGATTTACTCGAACAAATTAAATTAGATCAATGCAATATTATTAATTAATACCTTTTATTATGAAAACAAAATTACTAATTGTACTATTCTTTGGAATATTAAGTGTTGAAGCACAAACAACTCACAACCTAGACTGGCATATTAATTTTTTAAGTCCAGCAACAGATTTAACCGTTGAAATTGGAGATACTGTAACTTGGACTTGGACAGATATTTTTCCACATACTGTTCAAAATGTAGTTGGTAATTCAGTAGAAACATTTAATAGTGGCACATTAACTGGGAATGGTTCCACATTTTCATATACGTTTACTGTGGTAGGTGTTAATGATTATTTTTGTGGTATACATGGTGCCTTGAGCATGTCAGGAACGATTACTGTGCAAAATACACTTGGGATTGATGATAATATTCTTAAAAAGTTTAGCATCCTAACTAACCCTGTAAACCAAGAATTAAATATAAATGTATCTCCTAGTATACTTCAAGGTGACGAAGAAATTATTATATATGATTTATTAGGTAAAAAAAGCATCACTAAAAAAATTGGCAATGAACAAAATGTTATAATAGATGTTTCAGATTTAAGTAGTGGGTTATACATGATTACAATAACATCTAAAAACATTAAAATCTCAAAACGATTTATTAAAAAGTAGACATTTTTTAAACTATTCAATATGAAGCATATATTAATAGTTATTATTTTTTTAACTCCTTTATTTATATTTTCACAAGAGGATTTGCTCAATGAGATTGATATTGATTCCTCTGTTATTTATGAAATTACGGCAACTTTTAAAGGCTTAAAAATTGTGAATTTTGAGTCCACTAAACTTGTTGCAAAAAAAGAGTTAACACTTGTTATATCACATAGATTTGGTAGTATAGAAAATGGATTGGACACCTTTTTTGGTTTAGATGACGCCGTAACACGTATCAATTTTGTATATGGTTTAAATGATTGGTTTAATATAGGTGTATCGAGAAGTTCATTTCAAAAGAATTATGAAATGTCCTTTAAGTACCGGTTGAGAAAGCAAGTTAAAAACGGATTTCCTTTTACTATTGTTGGCTATAATTCAATACTAGTGAATACAGCATTAGATAAAAATAATTTACCAAAGCTAGAGTTTAAAAACCGGGTTGGTTATACAGCACAATTACTAATCTCAAGAAAAATTGACACCAACTTTTCAGTAGAAATTGCACCTACTTTTTTTCATGATAACTATGTTGCTATTGATAAGCAAAATAATTCTCAATATGCTATTGGTATTGGTGGACGTTATAAGTTAAGTAAACATTGGTCTTTAAATCTTGATTATGGGCACCACTTTAATAGAGCACAAAAGTCGCCTTTTAGAAATCCTTTATCTATAGGTTTTGATTTAGAAACTGGAGGTCACGTATTTCAAATGCATTTCACAAATGCACAACCCATGAACACAAATGGATTTTTAGGACAAGCCACTGGAAACTGGAGTGATGGTAATATTTATTTTGGATTTAATTTAAGTCGTGTATTCTAAAAAAAGCAATTATGAAAAATAGTTTCTTCCATATTATATTGTTTTCTTTTGTGTTTACTAGTTGTGCTTATGATAGCGAAAGTGATTTGATAGACTCTAAAGAATTGCCAAATGTTGTTACATATAATGGTCACATAAAAAATATCATAGATAATAATTGTATTATTTGCCATACTAATCCACCTGTAAATGACGCACCTATGTCGCTATTATTATATGAGAATGTTAAAGAAGCCATTGAAAATCGAGGATTAATTGATCGTATATCTTCGCAAGATTTAGGGTTTTTAATGCCCTTTGGAGGGCCACGTTTGCCTCAACACTTAATCGATATTATTATTAAATGGGAAATAGATGGTTTATTAGAAGAATAAGAGATGACACAATGAAAAAAATAATTTATATAATACTGTTAGTTGGGGTAACTGTATCTGCACAAGGAAAATACTTAACCAGAGTAGGATTTGTCCAGTTTAAAGCTTCTATTGCATCCTTTGAAAAAGTTGAAGCCATAAACAATTCTGCAAGCGCAATCTTAAACATTGAAAATGGCGAAATAGCGGTCTTAGTTTTAATTAAAGCATTTCGATTTAAAAATGCCTTAATGGAGGAACATTTTAATGAAAGCTACGCAGAATCGGATCAATATCCAAAAGCAATATTTAAAGGTAAAATACAAGATTTTTATATTGAGAAAATAGATGTAAATAAAAACATGTTTAACCTGGACGGTGAGCTGAGTTTTCATGGTAAAGCAAAGACACTTGAAGGTTTAAGTGTGACTATAAAACAAAACGGTGATATAATTTCTGTCTCAGGTGAGTTTATAGCAGATGCGTCCGATTTTAATATCAAAATTCCTAAAATTGTTAGAAACAAGATTTCTAAGGACATTAAAGTTTCTTTCGAATTTAAGCTTCAAAAAAGATAAAAATCTTTTAAAAGAATGGGCTCTTGTAATCTAACTTGATTTTTAATAGTGTCAAAGAGGCAAATTTCAATCTATCTGTCATTATTATTTTCAAAAAAAACTCTGCAAAGTTTCTTATTATTATTTGCAAACCCAAGGCATAAAATGTACATTCGTATAATTAAAACTTATATTTAAATAAAAACTTTAAAATTATGGAAGGATATTGCGTAAAATGTAAATCAAAAAAAGAGATTCAAGGTGGTGCAGAGGTTACAATGAAAAATGGCAGAAAAGCGATGAAAGGTAAGTGCCCAACTTGTGGGACAGGAATGTTTAGAATATTAGGTAAAGCATAATGAATAAAATCCTTTATCGGATTTAGAATTCGTAAACTGAAATTTACATATAATCAGATGGAATAATTCTTTCTGATTATATGTGTATTTAATATATTTCATTTACAAATATTTTCTTCTAGTTTCTTCAATACGAAACGAATTAATAGTATAAAACAAGTTATTATGGGTTGTTATAATTCAGCTGTAGTTAATGCTTCAGCAAGTGAAGTATTTGATACAATAAATAATTTCCATGATTTATCATGGGCAAAAAATGTAATTACTAAACTTGATGTTAAAGGCAATAAAAAAGGGGATGAGGTAGGTGCTCAAAGAGTTTTAAATGATGCGTTTCATGAAACATTACTTTCTGTAGATAATGTAGCAAGAATTTTTACGTATAGTATTGATGATGGTCCAGGACCAGTGTCAAATGACAATGTAGATGGATATATTGGAGAGGTTTCCGTATTGCCTATTACCGAAAATAACACCGCATTAGTTATTTGGTCATCCAGATGGAATTCATCTAAAGATGGTGGAGTTGCTGATTTTTGTAATCCTATTTACCATGCTATATTACAAGATTTAAAAAGCTACTTTTAATATAAAACATTATTCAGAAGTATTTAAAAAATCAATGATTAAGCTTATAAGTTCATTACTATAAGCAGATTTAAACATGTGTTGGGCATGGTATGACCCAGGATATATTTTTAGTTGTTTAGGCTGAGAAGATTCATTAAAAATTGTATTAACTTTTTTAAAGAGACCTTCATTTTTAGATACAATAATTAACTTCTTTATGAACTTACTAGCAATTCCTGCACCTCCAGCTGGAGCAAGTAAGACTGCTTTTTTAATAACACTATCAGTTTTTGTATTCAAAGCACTTAATACTGCTGCGCCACCCATACTACCTCCAACAATTGCAATACTATTAAATCCTTTGTCTTTTAAATAATCAATGGCTCCTAATATATCTAGAGATTTTTTATTAGTAGTTCCCTTTTTACTGTTACCATAACCCCGAAAATCTATTGAAAGAGATGCGATCCCTTTATTTTGTAATTTTTCAGCTAAAAAATACCAGCTTTCTTTGTTAAAAATGGCTCCATGGGCAAAAATAACAACAAAGTCTTGGCTTTTCCCTTTAAAAAAGGAGGCTTCAATAACGCCATGATCTTCGGTTGTATAGGTAATTAACTCAAAACCATTAGAGGTAGCCAAAATTGATTGCATAGTAAAACTCGTTAAGGAAAGACTAAAAAATAAAGTAAATATGTACTTGTTTATCATTTTAATAATTTAAAACATAATGTAGGATTTTATAAAATTAAAATTATTTCAACAGAAACTATGTAAAACTAGACTCCCTTTTCAAATATTTTATTATTAATTGTATAAAAGTGGTCAATTTTTAGATCCTCTGGGAAACTATTATCAAAAACAATGATAGATTTATTTTTTCTTAAATCATTTAAAAGATGAGCTATGTGTGTAATAGTTCTAGAATTTAAGTCTTTAAATGGTTTATCTATAATTAGGTAATGTTTATTCGTTAAAATAGCTCTGCAATACATCAATATTTTTTTCTGTCCACGGGTTAAATTATTACCTAAATCGCCAATAGTATCGTACAAATTTAGTTTGTTTTGGTCGTCTTCAAATTGTTGCATTGACTGTAATAGGTCTGAAGCTTTTTGTTCTTTCTCTTTTTTTCTACTATATACAATGGCTTCGTAAACTGTTTTCCCATATAAAGGAAAAGCATCTGAAATTACAGAAATGTTCTTTCTAATGGTTTTTTCAGATAGGTTTTTGTAGTTGTATTTACCAAAAGTTATTATGCCATTTGTTGGCGAATATATTTTAAGTATAAGATTAATGAGAGTATTTTTTCCAGTTCCGGAATCTCCTGAAACTAAGGTGATTTTATTTGGTGACAGCTTAATATCAGCTTTTTCAAAAACAAAACTACTCCCAGATTCATATTTAAAAGAAACTTTTTTGAATTCTATTGTGCTTTCTGAAAGGTTAATGTTTTCAAATGGCAAGCTATTTTCAGATTCAAGAGAAAAAATGTGAAGTAATTTATCAAATGAAATATTTCCTAATTTCCAAATAATACTTACTCTTAAAGTACGCCTTAAAATGGGAAGAAATGAGATAATTAATAGGATTAAAATTAATAAAGAAGGCGCGTTAAAAGAAGCATTATGATTTGTTTTTAAATAATAGACATACCACATTAACAATCCAATCATTAAGTATGTTAGAAACGGAATGATAGATTGAATTAGACCAACCACTTTTTGATATTTTTTCCCAACAACATATAATTTTTTAGAGCGTTTTATATATCTTTTTTCTTCAGGGGTATATTTATTAAATGCTTTTATGGATAGAATAGCTCTTAAACGTGTATTTACAAAAGTTAACATTCCAGAGCGTTGATTTCTCCTGTTTACCGAAATCGTATATAAAATGTTATTTATAAAAAACAGTATGAAAATTGAAAAACCAATAGATATTGCCGCAATTGCACCTAATTTAATATTGATATATGCTATGGTAATGAGCAAAAAAACAATTAGAATAAGATCTTGTGAGAATCTAAACAACCCTCTTGTAACGTAGTTTTGAATACTTTTTAAATCGCCACTATATCTTAATAGATATTTTCCAATGCCCTTTTCGTCATAAACAGAATTACTTATTTGAAGTTGATGTTTAAAAAGATCTTCTCTAAGCGTTTTAGCAAATTTTTCTCCAATAATAGCAACATAGTACTTGTTTATATATTCAAAAACAAATCGAAAAAAAATAAGCCCAATAAAGAATAAAAGGAATGTTGTAAAATCTTTTGTATTAATAAGAGGCATATCGCTCAACAACTTTAATCGATGTGATGAAAACCCAAAATTAAACTCATAAAATCGTCCAAGACTTATAGGTACTAATAATGTAAAAACATTATAACACAATCCACTTAAAAAAGCAACTACTACTAGAAGTTTGTTTTGTACTATAAAACTAACTATTAACTGCCATTTTGTTTTCAAACTTTAAGTAATTTATGTTTTTTTCTAAGGTATTAATAATTTCTTTAGACATCAAATCTTCGCCTGTTAAAACAGTATAATTAGATTGCTGTTTAACTTCGTCTACTAATAATGGGCTCGTTGTAAAAAGACCTGTTGTACCAATTACTTTACAGTTTAACTTAGTAAGCATATCAGCTCCTGAAACCGCACTCATACTGTCTGCTGATGAAAATAATGCGCCAGACACATTACTCATAAACTGTTTATTATAGATTAGTGCTGAAGTTTCTCTTTGCAAAAGACCATCGGCTATTTCTACAATTATGTAATCTGGATTAGAAGGTTTAACTTTTTCTAAAAGATTTTCATATAGATTTAGTAATTCTGATGTAGAACACATATAAGTTGAAGGAAAACCAAAGTCGGAAAAGTCTAAGGCTACTTTTGCACCATAATCACGCACTAAACTTTTATCTTTGGTAAAAACAGTACCAGTTAACTTAATAAAAGCCACTTTTTTACGTGCAAGTTTTAAACCTCTTGCAAGAAATGCTGCTGAGGTAGTTTTTCCACTATCCATACTAGTACCTAATGACAGTATTATTTTAGGCTCTATATTTAATGGGATAGATTTATCTATCGTGGTTTCAGTATTTAAATATTTGGTGTTTATAATAGCTCCTTTTTCATTAACCACATAACCAACTAAGCTTAGCGTTGTTGGACCGACCAATTCAAACTTTTTATGTATACTCTTTAACACACCAATTGCTCCTCCTTGTCCTAGTATATGATATGTAGAGCAATAGGAGTCTGGAATATAACCTTCCATTTGTCCTGTTGCATAACGGTTTCCAAAAGTAGCCATAATTAAATCGCCTGGTAAAATGAATTTATTATTTCCTCCTACCGATTGAATTCGGGTGTGTTTTCCTATGTCTTTAACTTTAAAAATAGCAACGTCTCCAGCTTTTGGCACATAGCTTTTTTTAATTTCTTTATTTATTATTGTACTATTTACATCTTTACAAATAATAGCTTTTTTTATTTTGTTTGAATTAATTTTTGTTAGTTTCATAATGATAAGGTTTATTTAAGTAGGTTAATTTATTTTAAATGATAAGTTTGTTCCAATAACGGAATAATCATTATCCGGTAATTGATCTGTATTAACTTCATTTTGCATTAGATAATAAAATGAAAGTCGCATTGAAGAATCTTTAACAGGTTTAAAACTTAAACCAGTTTTAAAGCGAAACCTTTTAAAGCCACTTGAAATGATTCCACCGTTGTAATAGTATAACTGTCCCTCAATATAGGGTGATACACTAGACCTTCTTACATTATAGCCTAGTCTAGCTGAATAGATACTTCGGTTTTTATATTTATCTAAATCTGCAAAGAAATGCTGAAATTCAATTTTATGTTTTAAAGACAAGCGTTTTACTATATCATGTTTGTATGAAAAATTTCCATAAATACGGTCTACAGCTAAGGTGTTAAACCAACCTGATGTTGCACCTTGGTTTCTTAAAGAGTTGGTGTCATTAAAAAGACCTCTCACGTATCCACCCTCAATATATACTCTTCTTTTTATTTTATAAGATAAGGCTAATTTTGTTTGTGAAAAACTATAATTAGTTGGCGAAGCATTAAACGCAAATAGCTGGCTTAGTTTTCCATTTAGGTTGTCATTAATACCATAAGATACACTTACGCCAGACCATAGTTTTAAATTATTAGTAAGATCTTGTGCATTCATTGCTAGGCTAAAAAATGAAAACATCACAATAGTGATTGTTGTGTTAATTTGGGACTTGGTTAAGTTCATTTGTTATAATTTTAATTTTGGTTAAGCTTGGGCAAACATACAAATTAATATTTATTTTATCGACAAAATGCTATATTTATCGATGAAAAGCATTATTACTATAATTTTGAATAGGTTTGCCTTGTTTATATATATAACAATTAAGAAACAAAAACTCCCCTAAAAAAATTTAAAAAAAATAGTTTTTCTACATAAGAAAAAAAATATACTGTATTTTTGGCTGAGATTAAGCTGCGTTTCATTGTTAATAAACTACGCTTAAATGTTAATAATTTCGATAAAAATGTAGGAAAATATCTAATTAATTACACTTAGTCGAATATATATGTATTTCATCGTATTTTTTTATTCCTGCTACTACTTGGTTCTACATTTACAATTCTTAATAAGCCCCAAACAATTTCCCTCTGCTTTTTAAGAAAATTAATTTATCCATTTATTACAATTTTTATTTTTAAAATTGTGAACCCTCAAAAATTATTTTAAAAACACATTTTGTGTTTAGTTATTTATTAGTCCATTGTGCTCCCTCACAAATCTAGAAACTATTATTAGTACGTTTAAAAAACAATTAATAATTAGAATCAAGTATAACCCTAAATAAATAACTTATGAAAGCCCTAAAAATTACATTAATGTTAGCCGTATTTTGTTTAACATTTTCAGGAACAAGTAACACAGAAATTACACCTACTAATGACACTATCCAAAAGATAGACAAAAATGAATTTAAATATATTTCTGATGTTACTAAAAAAACAAATAAGCCTAATCAGCGCGCCTAAACTTTATATTTTTTTGATTTATTAAGGCATTTTGCAGATAACGCAAGGTGCCTTTTTAAATTATTATTAGATATTGTATTAAGATTTGTATCTTCACTAGTGACATGTCATATTTTATTCTAAATTTGAGATGTTATCTTAATACACTCAAAATTGTTTAAATTTTATTTACTAATATTATTTTTTATTGTTTCATTAGGAATAAATGCACAAAATGAAAGTTTTTATGCAAAACTAGATAGTATTGAATCTTTAAGAAAACTATCTAAGGACTCTAATCTAGAAATGAATGTACGACTGTTGCATGCCAGAAACGCTAGTCTTTTTTCCGAAGAGTTAAATATAGATACTACCATATTAAAAAGTAACAGATATTTATCACTTGTTTATCTCAATATGGACAAGTACAATCTATATAGGGATATCAACCATAAAAACTTAAAATTAGCTAACAAGCTAAAAGATTCTGTTGCACTGGGAATAGCTAATAACAATTTAGGATGGTATCACCATGTTGAATCACAAAGTGATAGTTCGTATTATTATTATTATAATGCCTCAAAAATATTTCACGCCCTCAATGATAAACTAAGTGAAGGCGAAGCTCTTCTGAGTATTGCAGATATTCAAGAAACAGTAAAAGATTATATTGGGAGTGAAGAAACTGCTGTGAGAGCAATTTCATTAGTTGAACAATTTCCTGAAACAGAAAGAAATAGAATTACTTTATGGTCATTATATAATTTGCTAGGGGTCATTTCAGAGCGGCTTAAAAACCATGATGAAGCCATAGAAAACTATAAAAAGTGTATTGAAATTACTTGGAAAATGGAGGAGCCATTGTATTATTATTTGAGTACAAGAAATAATATGGGTTTTTCGTATAGCCAAAAGGGTGATTTAGAAAAGGCATTACCTATTTATAAAGAAGTATTAAATGATAAATTTTTGATTAAAATTGATACAGAATTATATGTAGATGTATTGGATAACACAGCTTACACTAGATTTTTAAATAATGAAAAAGATTTAAAGGGAATAGATAACCAATTTAAAAAGGCCTATAAAATTAGTGATAGTATTCAATATCAGTCCGGGTTGATATCGGTAATGAATGACATGTCAGAGTTTTATAGTGTTATAGGTAAAAAAGATTCTGCCTTAGTACTATCCAAAAGAGCGTATAGATTAGCTAAAAACACCAACTCAAATGATAAGGTTTTAAAATCTTTATTGGCTTTGTCTAAGCTAGAAGGAGGATTAAGTGGCAAGGAATATTTGGAAGAATACATCAAACTTAACGATAGCCTGTTAGAAAATGAACGCACCATTAGGAATAAGTTTGCCAGAGTGAAATTTGAAGTCGATAAAATAGAAGCTGATAATGAACAACTGGCAAAAGAAAAGTTATTATTTATATTTATTTCAGCAGGTTTGTTAATAGGTCTAGCTTTAGTATATATTATTATCTCTCAACGTTCTAAAAACAGAAAATTAGAGTTTATTCAACAACAACAAGAAACCAATGAAGAAATTTATAATCTCATGTTGGCACAACAAGGCAAAGTTGAAGAAGGTAGAACACAGGAAAAAAAACGTATTTCAGAAGAACTCCACGATGGTATTTTAGGACGTTTATTTGGAACAAGATTGAGCTTAGACAGCTTAAATATGGTACAAACAGAAGAAGCTGTAAAAACACGAAGTCAATATATTAATGAGTTAAAGACCATAGAAACTGAAATTAGAAAAATATCTCACGATTTAAATGCCGATTTTATTTCAGGTTCAAGTTTTATAGATATCATTAAAACCTTAATTGAAACACAAACAAAAGCCTATAAATTAGAATATACATTTGATGAAGATCATGATATTAATTGGGAAGATGTACCCAACAAAACTAAAATACATATATACAGGATGTTGCAAGAAACCATGCAAAACATCTATAAACATGCCAATGCAAATCTTATAAAAATTAGTTTTCAATTAAAAAATAACGTAATTTTAATAGCTATTGAAGATGATGGTTCTGGATTTAATGTGAGTAAAGCGAGAAAAGGAATTGGTTTAAAAAACATTGATTCTAGAGTTAGAGATGTTGGAGGTAAGGCCGAGGTATTTTCAAAAATTGATATTGGTACCGTAATAAAAATTTCAATACCAATAGAATAATTAGGTATGGAGCAGCATGTAAAAATATTAATGGTAGATGATCACCCAATGATTATAGAAGGGTATCAAAACACCTTGATTGCTACAAAAAAAGAATCTCAACTGTTAGATATTGATATTGCTCATGATTGTGATATGGCAAACGAGCTTATCAAGAAAGCCGCAAATACACAACATTACGACGTGCTGTTTTTCGACATTAGCTTACCAGCTTCAAAAGATGGATTGATTACATCAGGAGAAGATCTTGCCAAAATTGCCAGAGTGTATTTACCAAAAGGGAAAATTATTATTTTAACCATGTTTAATGAATCCTTTAGAATCTTAAATATCATTAAAGAAATAAACCCAGAAGGACTTCTAATTAAAAGTGATTTAACATCAAGTGAACTCGCTGAAGCATTTCAGCACATACTAAATAGCGAAACGTATTATAGTAGTACAGTTAGTAATTTCTTAAACACATCTATTACTAGTGATATTTATGTAGATGAGACTAACAGAAAAATTTTGCACTTACTCTCACAAGGTATAAAAACGAGAAGCTTAAGAGAACATATTGATTTATCTATGAGTGCCATTGAAAAGCGAAAAAAACAATTAAAGCTATTATTTTCAATCGAAGACGGTAAAGACGAATCCTTACTTAAAGAAGCAAGAAGCAAAGGCTTCTTGTAGTATTATTAATAAACTTTGATTTTTTACTGTTAAAATCGCTAGTTTCTCCAATTTTAAAATCCCTCAAAAGCATTATCAGTATTGAATATTACGGTTTTTCCGCATCAAGTTTGCGGTTTTTCCACATCAAAAAATCCCTAATAAAACGTAAATTAGCTATATCAACGAAAGATTTGATTATCCCTCTAATTTATTTGTTGAATTAATAGCAATTGACACGGCCTTATGATTATTCTTTAATCATAAGGCTTTTTCTTTAAAAGAAATCGCTTTTATAGTCCCAGAATTTAACTATAAAAAGGCCTAAATAAATTACAGCCACTACAAATTTTATAAAAGTTGAGGTCAAGAAACCTAAAAATGAACCAAAAGCTGCTTTTAAAGCTTTGTCAGAGTTACTTTTGTTTAAAAGCTCTCCAATATAAGCCCCAACAAAAGGCCAAACAATAATACCAAACACTCCAAAAATTGGAAAGAAAATGGCAACTAATAACCCAATTGTTGTTCCAATCATTCCAGCTTTACTGCCTCCAAATTTTTTTGTGCCTAAAGCAGGAATTATATAATCTAATAACCAAACGAGTATAGCTATTGCTAAAGTAATTCCTAAAAATGTCCAATTCATAGGTACTGCATCTGTTAGATGAAAAATTAATAAGCCTATCCAACTCGTTAAGGGACCAGGTAAAATGGGTAACATACTTCCAATAATACCAAGTAGCATAAATAAAGCAGCAACAATAACTAAAAATATATCCATTTAAATTTATTTGATTGTATGACGAAGATAAAGTTTAAATGTTACAATTATTTCAACTAAAAAATTAGTTTAAACTAAATATTTAGTTATATTTGTAATGAGGTTAAACTAAAAACTTAGTTAAATGATTAAACAACTTACCAAAGCTGAAGAAGAAATTATGCAAATTTTATGGCAGCTAAAAAAAGCAAATGTTAAAGCTATAATTGAAGAATTTCCTAACACCAAACCTGCTTATAATACAGTCTCTACAATTGTTAGAATATTAGAAAGCAAAGGTTTTGTAGATTATGAAAAGCAAGGTAAAGGACACATATATTTTCCTCTCGTACAACAACAAGACTATAGCAATCAATCAATAAATAAATTGGTTGATAATTATTTTCAAGGATCTTTTAAAAGCATGGTGTCTTTTTTTATGAATAAAAATGACATTAGCTTAAAAGAATTGGAATCCGTTTTAAAAGACATTAATAAAAAAGAATAATCATGCTACATTATATAATACAAACTATTGCATTCCAACTCTTCTTTTTAATTATCTATGATGCGTTTTTAAAAAAGGAAACATTTTTTAATTGGAACAGAGCTTATTTAATTATCACTGCATTATTATCAATTGCTCTACCATTTATTAAAGTAGAACAATTTAAAGACGTAGTCCCACAGCAATTTATAATACGATTACCAGAGGTTATTATAGGTAATCTTACTCCAACAAAATCAAACTTATTAATCGAAAATAGCATTGAAAAAGTATCTAGATTTGTGTTTTCTTGGGAATTGTTTTTTGGGTTAGGAATAGCTATTGCGTTCATGATATTTATTTATAAACTTATTAAAATAGCTTTTTTAATTTATAATAATCCGAAGTATTGGCAACACAATTTGCGTATTGTAAGGCTTATTAACAGTAGTGCAGCATTTTCATTTTTTCATTATGTGTTTTTGGGAGAGATTATAAATACTGAGGATAAAGATGCTATTATTAAACATGAATCTATTCATGTAAAACAGAAACATACTATAGATTTATTAGTATTTGAAATATTCCGAATTCTATTCTGGTTTAACCCTTTGGTATATATGTATCAAAATCGTGTGAGAACACTACATGAATATATAGCCGACGCAAAAGCAGTTAAAACCCTTGATAAATCTACCTATTACGAAAATTTATTGGCACAGGTATTTGAAACTCAAAACGTGTCATTCATCAATACATTTTTCAAACAATCATTAATCAAAAAACGAATTATTATGTTAAGTAAATCGAGATCAAAACAAATTTTTAAGTTGAAGTATGTGTTATTAGCACCTCTAGTTTTTGGGATGCTTTTATATACATCGTCTAATGCGCAAGAAAAAGTTTTAAAAGAAGAAGTTAATCAAGAATTAACCGATGCGCATTTAAAAGAAAAATATTATAAGGAAGTACAGACAGTTAGTGAGGACGATTTTATAAAGAAGAGGAACGAATATATGCCAGATTTAAATAAATATATTTTAAGCAGAGAACAACTTTTTAAAAGAGAGATGTATTTTAAAGTGCTTTTAGAAAGAAGAAAAACAATTCAAAAACAAAAGGGAGAAGAAGTTAGTAAAGACCCAGTATTGAAATACAATACCTATGCAGAATATTTAGAATGGAAAAAAACCGATGAAGCAAAAGAACGATGGGAAAATAATATTAAAGACGGCGTGTTAAGACTGGTTGTTAATCGTCTAGGAGACTTTACTGAAGAAGAACAAAAACGTTTTGATAAGAAAATGGAAATGATTAAAAAGGATGAGTATTTTAGAGAGTTATTAATGACTGATGGAAAAGGTTGGACAAGAATGACAATGGATTTTCCAGATTCTAATGCTAAAAAAGAATCTTCAACAGATAAAATTATAAGAGAAAAAATAGAAGTCCCATTTGCAGTTATAGATGAGGTTCCTATATATCCCAGTTGCGAAACACTTGCAACAAATGCCGAACGCAGAAAATGTATGGCAGAAAAAATAACAAAGCATGTACAGCAATATTTCAATACAGATTTAGCTGGAGATTTAGGCTTAACAGGGCGTCAACGTATTAATGTAGTTTTTAAAATTGATGCTAATGGTAATGTTTCTGGAATACGTTCAAGAGCTCCACATCCTAGATTAGAAGAAGAAGCAATTCGCGTTATTGGGTTACTTCCAAAAATGAGTCCAGGTAAACAAAATGGAGAAAATGTAATTGTACCGTATTCGTTACCAATAATTTTTCAGGTGGCAGATAAAAGACCAACCTCAAATAAAGAAGGAATAGTAGAGGAAACAATAATTGAGCCTCTAGATATTTCAGAGAAATTAGGCATCCCTTTTTCTGTGGTAGAAAATGCACCAATATATCAAGGCTGTGAAAATTTTTCAACAAATACAAAGCGTAGAATATGTACATCAGATAAAATCACAAAGTTTGTACAAAAGAATTTCAATACTGGTTTAGCTGGAGATTTAGGCTTAACAGGGAGACAACGTATTAATGTAGTTTTTAAAATTGATGCCAATGGTAATGTTTCTGGAATACGTTCAAGAGCTCCACATCCAAGATTAGAAGAAGAAGCAAAACGCGTTATTAGGTTACTTCCAAAAATGAGTCCAGGTAAACAAAATGGAGAAAATGTAATTGTACCGTATTCGCTACCTATTATTTTTCAAGTAGAGGAATAGAAATTAAGTTTTCAGATATATATTAATCAAGCTTTATACTTGGCGCAATTATTGTTATAGGATGTAAAGCTAAAGTTTAAACTTTGACTTTACACCGATTGATAATTCAAAAACTAACTTAAATGAAAAAACAATTACTGTTTATAATAGGAATTATTTTCCTAGCAAACTTCCAAAATACAATTTATGCGCAAAGTCTAGCAACAGATAGTCTATATTCTAAAACCTTAAATGAATATCGTAACTTTTGGGTGCAACTTCCAGAAAATTATAACCCAAAAAGTAATATAAAATATCCAGTAGTATATTTATTAGATGGGTTTTCACTAAGAGAAGAGTTGGAGTTAGTCTATAATAATTATTGGGGACACTATTTGCCAAATATGATTCTTGTTGGTATTTCTAACAGAAGTAATAGAACAAGAGATTTAACAACTTCACAAATTAAAATGAGACGAGGCGCTAGTATGGATCAAGATACTGGAGGAGCAGAAAATTTCACGATCTTTATAGAAAATGAACTTATACCATATATAGACATTCATTACCCTACAACATCATTTAGAACATTAATAGGGCATTCATATGCTGGTTTGTTTACCATAAATATGCTGATTAATCATACACATATTTTTAAAAATTATATTGCTATTGATCCAAGTCTTGATTGGGATAATCAAAAATTATTAAAACAGACTAAAGCAAAACTTGAAACAGAAGATTTTAAAGATAAATCACTTTTTGTGTCTCTTGCAGCAGAGCAACTACATATGTGGGATGAAAATATTACCTTAGATAATATTATGGAGGACAGCTCTGAATTTAGTTTATTTGCACGTTCTATTCTTGAGTTTTCAAAGTTTGCCGAAACACAAAAACAAAACGGACTGAATTTTTCATGGAAGGTTTATCCTGAAGATTTGCATGGTACAGTACCTTTACCATCCATTAGAGATGGATTAGTTTTTCTTTTTGATTGGTTTCAATTTAAGCATCCACAAAAATATAATAACCCAGAGACCACTGTAGAAGAACTGACGGAGTTATTAAGAATTCAGGGAGAGATTTACACCAAACATTTTGGCTATCCAATGGCTCCAATGATTGAAGAAATGTTAAATGGCTATGGATACATGAATTTACAAATGGGTTTTCCAGAAAAAGCGAAATTATTCTTTAAAATGAATGTTGAATATTATCCTAATAGTGCCAATGGATACGATTCGTTAGCTGAATATTACGAATCTCAAAAGGATTATACCAATGCTTTAATAAATGTTACTAAAGCATATGAAATAAATAATAGCAATTATTTTAAAGAAAGAATAATAAAAATAAAGGCTAAAATAAAAGAAATGTAGTTTATCTTTTTAAATGAATAAGTATCTTATAATCATCATATTTCTACTAGCATTTAAAACCGAAGCACAAACTTCGGTTTTAGGTGTTGCAGACAGTTTGTATCTTAATGGTAATTACACAAAATCTATTGAGGCTTATAAAAAGATTCAAAATCAATCACAGGTTTATAGCAAGATAGCAAAAGCGTATATGGCTTTAGGGAATTATGATGAAGCAATATCTAATTATAAAAGCAGCATTGAAGCCAATCCAGATAACGCTTTACTAAAATATGAATATGCCAAATTACTATCTAAAACAAAAAAGTATAAAGAAGCTTTAGATGTTTTTTATCAACTCATAGATATTGATTATAAAAACCCGAATTACCATTATGAAAGCGGTTTAGTTTTAGAAAAATTAAAAGATTCTACAGCACAAAATAGATTTTACAGCACATTTCAGCTAGATAGTACACATCAAAAAGCTATTTTTAGAATGGCAAGATTTCATGTTAAAAAGAGACATTATAAAACTGCAAATCATTATATAGACATTGGTTTAAAGACATACAAAAACAATAAGGACTTAATAAGTTTAAAAGCACAAAACTATTATAACAAAAAAGATTATGATAATGCCGTAGTTTGGTTTGAGAAACTAATAGCACTTAATGAGATGTCGCAATTTATTCATGAAAGATTGAGCATGAGTTACGCGCAACTTTATGAGTTTGAAAAAGCAGTAGAACAAGGGCTTTTAGCTCTAGAATATGACCCAAATAACACCAATAACTTGTTTATTCAAGGGGAGTTATATGAACGTATAGGCGACTATGAAAATGCTGAAAAGTATATGCTACAATCTTTATTATTCCAAGACCAGTCTTTGGATAAAGAATATGTAAAATTGGCATCTGTATATAACAGACAACAAAAATATAAAGAAGGTATTGAAGCCTATAAACGTGCTATTTTAGAAAATCCCGAAGATGAAAGGATACAGTTTTTATTAATTTTCACAAAAGATCAATATTATAAAGATGTTGATACTATAATTAAGCTATACGAAAATTTTAAAAAGAAATTCCCTAAAAGTGAATACATGAATATTATAGACTATCGTATTGCCGAATTAAAAGAAGATAAATTCTTAAAAAAGGATTAACAATAAAGACAATTGATTAAAAAATGTCATACTGAGCTTGTCAAAGTATTTTTAATCGAAAAGAATTCCTCGATGCTCTGCTTCGAGGTTTCCGTTGAAATTGTCATTCTCGCGAAAGCGGGAATCTAAATAATAGAATTTTGAGTTTGACCCAATGAGCCAAATAAAACGAGAGAAATACTTCTATGGTTTTACCTCGAGGATAGTTCGTTTTAAGAAATTCTTTATTTCCAAAAAAATCGTACTTTTCCAATTCAGTTACGCATCAATGAAGTACCTAACAATTCTCTTTTTTATTCTATGCTTTACCTCTTGCGATTATTTCGATAAGAAAAAAATTACTACTGAAGAGATTTTACAAGAAGATTTGCAAACCTTCAACTGGAATGAAGTTGATGAGTATCCAACATTTGCTAGCTGTGACACTTCTTCAACAAAGGCAAAACGAAGAAACTGTTTTGAAACTACATTATCGTCGCATATTACATCTCAATTAGCTCAAGAAAAAATTGTAGTAACCAAAGATATAAATGACACGATTAGTATTAAATTTTTAATTTCAGAAATTGGAGAACTTAGTGTTTTGGAGATAAAAAGTAGCGAGCAGATTAAAAAACAGATTCCAAAAATAGATAGTTTTTTAATTCAAAGTTTAAAAGGTTTACCAAAAATATTGCCAGCCTTTAAAAGAGGGCAACAGGTAAAAGCGGAATTTAAACTTCCAATAGTGATTAAGGTAAATTAATTTTTACTCCTACAGAGTCTATAAAGATATTTAATATGCTTTTTTAAAACGTCTTTGTTTCCATTTATAACCAAAAAATTGAGAATATACTGCTACAAAAACAGCAAACAGAGGATATGCCAAACTACTTAACGGAAACATAATTAAATATTTTGTTTGTTTAAAAAAGGATGCGGTTTTATAAACTAGCACAAAATCTATAATAAATTTAGCACTAAATATATATGCAAAATAAACCCAGCTAAACACGCCAATTGTGCTTAAAATAAATGAAACTGTAATTATTGCATTCATTAATAAAACCATAAGTCCAACCATCGTTCCAAATCTATTATTATATGCTGTAGTTTTAGAAGCCCAACGGACACGCTGTTGAATTAATTCTGCCACCGAAGTTTGTGGTTTTGTAGTTACAATACTCGCTACTGATTTTAAGTAATGTACTTGTTTTGGATACATGTTCACCGCTTTTTCCAATAAAAAAATATCATCTCCGCTTGCTATTGATGTATTACCTTCAAATCCATGAAGTCTTATGAAAATCTCTTTTTTATAAGCAAGATTTGCACCATTGCACAAGAACGGGCTGTTAATACCAAAACCTGCAATTGCGACCCCTTGTAAACTTAAAAAATCCAATAATTGAAAGTGCTCTAAGAATGAATTATTAATGGTATATGTTACAGGAGCAATAATCATTTTAGAATCGTTATTCTTAATAAATGCATCAAATGTTTTTAACCATGTTTTTGAGAATGTGCAATCGGCATCAGTAGTTATAATCCAGTTGTATTTAGCAGTATTGATAGCAGTTGTTATTGCATCTTTTTTTGGAGAATTAGATGTTCTCTTATTCGTTAATATTGTTATGTCGCCTTGAGTGCAGTCAAAAGGTTTTGATTCGAGAACTTTTCGAATAATTTCAACTGAATCATCATCAGAATCATCATCAACCAAAATTACTTCATAGAGGTTTTTGGGATATACTAAACGGCTAAGAGACTTTAATAAGTCTGGTAAATTTTCAGCTTCATTTCTAAAAGGAATAACAATTGAAAAGGTTGTTGTTTGTGTTGTGTTTTCTTTTTTAAATTCTTGTATTCTATTATAACCAAACACAAAGTATCCTATTAAAATAAGATAGAGTATGGTTATAAAAAAAAGAAGTATAGCCATAATTATTCCAAGTTTGAAATGGGGTTAATTGCTTTAGAGTAACTAAAATTAAGAACATAAAGACTTCCTAACACACTTGGTAATACAAAATTAAATAACCACATAAGCATTGTTATGCTTAAAACAGTGAGTTCATCAACACCAACAAAACTAAACAAATAGATGGTAATACCTCCTTTTACAACAACATCGAATATAAAAATAGTTGGAATGATTGAAACTAAAAGATACATTGTAGTAATTATTATCATAGCTTCAAAGTAATGAAAATCTGTTCCGAAAAGGAGGAGTAAATAATAAAACTGAAAGGAGAAAATTAAATATCTTAATATGGAAAATAGGATGTTTTTAATATGAATTCTTACAAAAATACTTTTAATAAAGTCTTTAATTTTATACAATGGAATCCCTTTAAGATTAAGTCTGTTATATGATACTCCAAGGATAATGAGAGTAATAATTGCAACTATAAAAACCACATAATTCAAAAACCGATAATACGATATGTTAACATTATAAGTATTTACAAAAGATATCAATCCAATACATCCAAACAAAAGTGTTGCAAACATTTGGGCTGAATTTGAAATTAAATTTAAAAATAAAATGCGCTTCCGCATTGAAGATTCAAAATACATAGCTTTGGCACCATAATCTCCTATTCTATTCGGTGTAAAAAGGGATGCGGTATGCGATGCTAAACTTTGTTTTAAGGCTTCAAAGAAAGAAATATTTTGCACAAATCCCACCAAATTCTTCCATTTTAGAATTTCGAGAAACCAATTAAAAATGGTTAAAAACAATAAAAAAACGACAATTTTCGTTGAAAAAATAGCGTTTTTGGTCAAAAAAGCAATAAAAACATCAAAATCTATTTTTTGGTTATTAGTTAATTTGTCATAAATAAAGTATGCAGCACTAACTATAATGCTTAACTTAATAAGTACAAAAAAGAATTGTTTAGTTTTGTGAGATAAGCCAGATATCATTTGTTGCAATTGTATTTTTCAGAGCATTACAAATTAATACTATTATTATAAACGGCCTTAATTTTTATGGAATTTAGAATTGTTTTTTTTCTATGCTTCACAATTTTAGTATCTTCCTTTGCAACTGCTCAAGAAGAGACAGATAAATGGAAGTTACAATTAGCTTTAGGGGTTAATAATCCTATTGATAATGGTAAAAATGATAGTTATTATACAAAGTATTTAAATTTTCCATCGGTTAATTTGGGAATTCAATATATGTTTACAAGGCAGTTTGGAGCAAAACTCGACTATGGCTTTAATCGGTCTTTAAACGATACAGGATCAAAAGAATTTAAATTAAATTATTCGAGAGTTAATTTTCAGTTAGTGTGTGATGTGACCAACGATTTACGCTTTTTACCAGAATCTATTACAATTGTAGCGCATATTGGACCAGGAATGAGTTTTACACAACCTTTGGGAAATGATAGTGAAAACACATATACGTATCTTAACCTTTTGGCTGGATTGGAGATTCATTACAAAGTGTCAAGAACATTTTCGGTATTTACAGATGTGTCCTATGCCTATAGTTTAGCCAGTAAAGATAAATATGATGCCAATATTGATGGGTTTTCATTTAATGGCGATTTAATTTACGCATCTATAGGAATTTCAGTATCATTGAGTGGTTGTTATTATTGTAATTAATGAGTAAGGAAAAAATAATATTAGGTATCGATCCAGGGACAACAATTATGGGGTTTGGACTCATAAAAATAGTCAATAAAAAGATGGAGTTTTTACAACTTAATGAACTCAATCTTAAAAAGTATAACGATCACTATTTAAAGTTGAAATTAATTTTTGAACGTACCATAGAGCTTATAGACACGCATCATCCGGATGAGATAGCTATTGAAGCACCTTTTTTTGGAAAAAATGTACAAAGTATGCTTAAGTTAGGTCGTGCTCAAGGTGTGGCTATGGCTGCAGGTTTATCGAGAGAAGTGCCTATTACTGAGTACCTTCCTAAGAAAATTAAAATGGCAATTACAGGGAATGGAAATGCAAGTAAAGAACAAGTTGCTAAAATGTTGCAGAATATTTTAGGGCTAAAAACCTTACCAAAAAACCTTGATGCGACGGATGGTTTGGCTGCGGCAGTATGCCATTTTTATAACTTAGGAAAAGTAACTATTGGGAAAAGCTATTCTGGTTGGGAAAGTTTTGTTAAACAGAATGATGGCAGAGTTAAAAAGTAACAAATTTCTGCTTTAGCATGAATCTCATTTTTAGATCTATTTAAAAATTGTAAATCATCAACACATTGGCTGGAATCTACATTCATATCCCTTTTTGCAAACAAGCCTGTTATTACTGCGATTTTCATTTTTCAACATCATTAAAAAAGAAAGAGGCGATTATACTTGCGTTAATTAAAGAGATTGAATTACGTAAAAATGAATTAGAAAATCAACCAATTGAAACCATTTATTTTGGAGGAGGAACACCAAGTTTATTGACGATTAATGAATTACAATTGTTGATGGATACTATACTTACCAATTTTAATGTTATTGATAACCCAGAAATTACACTTGAAGCCAATCCCGATGATTTAACTAATAAACAAATAAACGAATTATCAAACACACCAATCAACAGATTAAGCATCGGCATACAATCTTTTTTTGAAGACGATTTAAAAAGCATGAATCGAGCACATAATGCTAAAGAAGCAAAACAGTGTTTAGAAGAAGCCACAAAGCATTTTGATAATATTACTATAGATTTAATTTACGGCATTCCAAATATGAGCTTGCAAAAATGGAACGATAATTTGCAAACATCGTTTAGCTTTGGTGTTAACCATATTTCCAGCTATGCATTAACCGTTGAACCAAAAACGGCGTTGGATAGTTTTATAAAAAAAGGGACCTATCCACCAATGGATGAAGCTTTATTCTTAGAGCATTTTAATCACTTAGTAACCGAAACAGAAAAACAAGGATTTATACAATATGAAATTTCAAATTTTGGAAAACCTAATTATTTTTCAAAACATAACACTTCATATTGGCAAGGAAAAGCCTATTTGGGGATTGGTCCTTCGGCACACTCCTTTAATGGAAAAGAGCGGAGTTGGAATGTCTCAAACAACACCAAGTATATAAATAGTATTCAAGACAATAAATTACCTATTGAAGTGGAGATTCTTTCAAAAAAGGATAAGTTCAATGAATATGTAATGACTGGTTTACGTACCATTTGGGGAGTTTCATTAGAAAAAATTCTAATAGATTTTGGTTCAGATTATAAATCTCATTTATTAGCTTCTGCAGAAAAGTTTATAAATCAAAATTTACTAGTCATAGAAGACTGTCATTCTAATCAAAGCAAAGAATCTCATCAAAGAATAATTAAAACTACTCAAAAAGGAAAATTTCTAGTCGATGGTATTGCTTCAGATTTATTTTTGATTTAACTATATTTGAAAATGATTACTACCATTCAATATAATTCCAAAAAACTTACTATAGATTTATCAAAACCAATAGATATCTCGATGCCATTACGAGCATCAAAAGAAAATGTCAATGCATGGTATATTGGAAAGCCAAAAATAAAGCCAGTTAAATCAGGCAACTGGATTGGGAAGGTAAAAAAAGGGGGCTCAACAAATTTTAATAATATAAAGTTCAATCCTCATGCACATGGAACTCATACAGAATGTGTAGGTCATATTACCAGAGAGTTTTATTCTATTAATCAAAATTTAAAGCAGTTTTTCTTTTTAGCAGAAGTCATTACTGTAGCTCCCGAAAAAAATGAAGATGATTTTGTTATTTCAAAAAAACAGATCCAGTATGTGCTTGGGAACAAGAAGAGAGATGCACTTGTTATAAGAACCATACCTAATACAAAAGAAAAATTATCTAGACAATATTCTAACACCAATCCTCCATATTTATTAGAAGAAGCTGCAATTTATTTACGTGAGAAAGGCGTTAAGCATTTGTTGATAGACTTGCCAAGTGTTGACAAAGAAAAAGATGAGGGAACACTATTAGCACATAAAGCATTTTGGAATACGAATGCTAAAATTAGATTTGATGCTACTATTACTGAGTTTATTTTTGTGCCAAATTCAGTTGTTGATGGTTGCTATATCCTAAACCTTCAAATAGCATCTTTTGAAAATGATGCGTCACCAAGCAAGCCTATTTTGTATAAATTGATTGACTAGTTTGCTGAATATAGACCAAATAAGAGAGTATTGCTTAAATAAAAAAGCAGCTACAGAAGGATTTCCTTTTGATACAAATACTTTAGTATTTAAAGTATTAAATAAAATGTTTGTTTTAGCACCATTAGAAAAATGGGAAAGAGGAGAAGCAACTATAACTTTAAAATGTAATCCAGAAGACACTCTCGATTTAAGAGATACATATGAGAGTATATATGCTGGTCCTTATTTAAATAATAAGCATTGGAACACGATTTCAATTTATAAAGGAGAGTTACCTCCAAAATTTGTCCTTGAGCTTATTGATCATTCTTATGATATGGTCGTAAAAGGAATGACAAAGAAAATGCGTGAAGAACTTAATAATTTGTAGAACCTATTTTATAACTGTATTATTGCAAAACTTATAAAGTACTATAAATATGAGTTTAAAAAGAGATTTAAAAAAGAGGAGTAATTCAAAATGCGAATTATGTACAAGTGAAGAAAATCTTCAGGTATATATTCTTCGGCCAACAAAAACCGAAAGTTTAGACAAAGCAATTTTTGCATGTAACACTTGTGTTTCTCAAATAGACAACCCTGAAAGTACTGATGCTAATCATTGGCGTTGTTTAAATGATAGTATGTGGAGTGAGCATCAAGCTGTGCAAGTAATGGCATGGCGAATGTTAAGTCGTTTGCGTAGTGAAGGTTGGCCACAGGATTTGTTAGATATGATGTATTTGGAAGAAGATACTTTAGAATTTGCAAAAGCAACAGACGAAGGCGAAGACGACGCAAATAAAATTATACATAGAGATGTGAATGGGGTTGTTTTACAAGCAGGAGATTCTGTAGTGCTTATTAAAGACCTTAAAGTAAAAGGCTCTAGTATGGTTGCAAAGCAAGGAACAGCAGTTAGAAATATTCGTTTGAATCGTGAAAATGCTGAATATATTGAAGGTAAAGTAGGACCAACTCAAATAGTTATAATTACTAAGTATGTAAAAAAAACATAAATAGTTTTATATTTTATTTCAAAAGGCTTACAATATATTTGATTTGTAAGCCTTTTTCATTTTACCGAGTTAATTAATTTTTGTATCTTTAAAAGGCTTTCAAGTTTTTACCTGCAATTTTAGTTTAGATAGAGTTTTGGTATTGTCTCAAATATTGAAAAGTATTTTTAACCATTGGTATACTAATTTAAATTTGGAATTATGAAAACAGCCAGCCATTTTTTTAAGGGAATAACTATCTTATTATTCTTAATTTCAACATCCCTTTTTTCTCAAGAACAACTGTATGTAAATGTTACAACAATGCATTGGAATATGGATCTTGATGATTTTTCGATGCATGAATGGAAAGCAGTTGAAATGGAATATCATGATAAGGTAACAATGAAGAATGAATATATTTTGTCTGCTACCGTTTTACAACATCATTTTACAGAAGATAGCTCCGAAATTTTGTTTGTTACAACATACAATTCATGGATAGCCATTGAAGAAGCAACGAAAAGAAATGAAGAATTAGAAAAAGAAGCATGGCCAGATGAACAAGTTAGGAAAGCATTTTTAAAAAATCAAGCGAAGTTTTATGCAAACGAACATTCTGACGAAATTTATAAAACTATACTAGGAGTCAAAGGTTTAGAAGAAACCGGTTTACCGTTAATATATTATGTAAGAACAAGCCATTTTGCTTACCCAGAAGATGTTGATGGTGCTATTAGTGATGAATTTATGAGTATGCTTAATGAGTATAATAAAGTAGTAACAGATAAAAATGAATATTATAAAGCATATTACCCTCAAGTTCATTTTTATGGTGCAGATCGTACGGAGTTTTTAGAAGTATTTGTTACAGAGACACTAGCAGAGTTAGAAAAAGGACTTGCAATGCAAGGTAAACTGTTCAGAGCACATTGGAATGGTAAAGAAAGAGAAAATGAATATAATAAGGTTATGGATAAATATCTAACAGGAACACATGGCGATAGAATTTATAGTTCTGTCCCAGAGTTATATAAAGGGATTTTAGAACCTGAAGAATAGATTTAGGCGTTTAAATAACTTTTGTTTTTTTGTATTCGGACGGGACTAAATGCTTCACAACTTTAAACTGCCTATTAAAGTTTGAGATGTTATTAAATCCAGATTTGTAAGCTACTTCAGCAATGGATAAATCTGTTTTCGATAGCAGTAACTTACTAGCATTTTCTATGCGTAATTCATTTAAAAATCTAAAATAAGTTTTATTTGTTCGCTTTTTAAAATATTTGCAGAATGCGTTCTTTGTCATTGTTGCAATGACTGCAACCTTGTCAAGAGAAATATTTTGATTGAAATTATTCATGGTATATTCCATAACAGCACTCATGCGTTTGCCTTCAATATCTGTATATAGTTTCTCGTAAACAAATGAGGATAGTGGTTTGCTTCTCGCTTTTGAAAGTATTCTTAGAATTTCCAATAGTAAAATAAATTGCTGTAGTGACGAACTTGATGTAAGTTTAGAAAACAAAAAGGTTATGTTTGCATTTGAAGAAATTTTAAATCCGTTTTCAGATTTTTTAAAAAATAAGTGTAGTTCTTTGAGCTCTTCAAGATTAAAAAAACAGCTTCCAAAGGCATTTTTAGTAAAAAACAAAGTCAACATATGTGACTTGGTTTTGTTTATTGTATCACTTTTAAAAACATGTGGAAGGTTGCCGCCAATAATAAGAACATCTCCTTTTTGATAATAATTAATAGTGTCGCCAACAATTAGTGTGCCTTCACCTTCTTTAATAAAACTTATTTGTATTTCTTCATGCTGATGAAGTTTATCATAAAAAACTAAGCCATAATCTTCTTGGTAAATAAGTGCTTGATGTTCAGGCTTTGGGATTTTAAAGGGCAATACTTTCATTTTATGAAAATACGCAAAAAATATTCAATAATAATAAATAATAAATATTTGTGGATAATATAGTATCATTATTGGATAAATGCATATTATCAAAGCACTTAAATTACATCTAATTTTGTTTAAAATAAAGATAATGATGAGTTTACAATGGGAAGGCGTGATGCCAGCAGTAACAACAAAGTTTACAAACAACGATACCTTGGATTTGAAAATGTTTGAAACAAATATTAATGCACAATTATACGCAGGCGTTCATGGTATTGTACTTGGAGGAACTTTGGGGGAAGCGAGTACTTTGAGTGATGAAGAAAAGAGAGAGCTAACTAAAACAACTGTAGATATTGTTAAAGAGCAAGTTCCAGTTTTAATGAATATTGCAGAGCAAACTACAAAAGGCGCTATCAAAGCAGCGCAAATAGCCGAAGACGATGGCGCTAAAGGATTAATGATGCTACCTCCAATGCGTTACAAAGCTGGAGATAGAGAAACCATTGCCTACTTTAAAGCTGTAGCAAACAGTACATCACTTCCAATTATGGTATATAACAACCCTATAGATTATAAGATAGAAGTAACCTTAGATATGTTTGAAGAATTGTTAAAGTGTGATAATATTGAAGCCGTAAAAGAATCTACAAGAGATATTTCAAATGTTACAAGAATAAAAAATCGTTTCGGGAACAGATTAAAAATTATGACAGGGGTTGATACTTTAGCATTAGAGAGTTTATTAATGGGAGCAGATGGTTGGATTGCTGGATTGGTTTGTGCATTTCCTAGAGAAACGGTTGCCATTTACGAACTTCAAAAAGCAGGTAGAATTAATGAAGCTATTGTTATTTATCGTTGGTTTTTACCTTTGTTAGAATTAGATATTAACCCTAAATTAGTACAAAATATTAAGCTGGCTGAAGTATATACTGGAATCGGAACGGAAACTGTTCGTGCGCCTCGTTTACCTTTGTTAGGAGAAGAACGAGAGCAAGTATTACAGGTAATTAATAAAGCATTAAAAACACGACCAACATTATCAAGTTATAAAAATCTAAATGTTAGACATTAGACCAACATGCGAAAATTGTAATAAATCATTACCCTTTGATTCTCAAGAGGCAATGATTTGTACCTTCGAATGTACATTCTGTAAAGATTGTGTTGAGAATATTTTACAAAGTGTATGTCCTAATTGTGGCGGTAATTTTGTGCAACGACCAATACGACCTCAAGGACTCTTGAAAAAGCATCCAGTTTCTGATAAAATAATATATAAACCAGTAGATGTGAGAGCACAAAATAATAAGTGAATAAGTATTGTCATTCCGCAACTGATGCGGAATCCATTAAGAATTGAAATAAAATAATAAAACTCT
>Ga0114934_10000303_pt1 | contig 31304 bp, 29 predicted proteins | sample 4SBtaG_2_FD_99695 | JGI IMG/M metagenome (GOLD analysis project Ga0114934, IMG submission 99695) | Deep subsurface microbial communities from Kolumbo volcano to uncover new lineages of life (NeLLi) - 4SBTROV10_white metaG | ecosystem: Environmental > Aquatic > Marine > Volcanic ...
AGATAGCGTCCATTTATTATTTGACCAAATTCCAAGTGATAATAGTGTTTCTTTTTTTGAAATGAAAGTCCCGCTTCAGTTGTGGAGTCAAGGTTCTGACACAATAATAGTTTTTAATAATCAGATGAACCATCAGGCTTTTAATCTTTATTTTGGTAGTCAGTTAGATTCAATAATTTTTGACCCGGATAAATGGCTAATAGCAAAAGATACTATTATCAATTCTACAAATATTGATTTACAAAAAAAACATAATGTTGAAATTTATCCAAATCCGGCAAAAACAAAAATATATGTCAATTTATCAGATAATGAAATGGCAAAAAAAATTATAATATCAAATATTAAAGGGAAGCCTGTTTTTATAACAACAAACGAACAATCAAAATATAAATTAGATGTGTCTAAATATATTGATGGAAGCTACTTTATTAAAGTAATAACAAACAAGCATGTTTATATAAAAAAATTAGAAATAATGCATTAAAACTAATTGGCTAATAATTTTAATTGAAGTGAGAGTGTTGCTTTTAAATCTTTTCTATTTACAATAAAATCAAGGAATCCATGGTCTAAAAGGAACTCTGAGCGTTGAAACCCTTCAGGCAAATCTTTTTTTATTGTTTCTTTGATAACTCTTGGTCCGGCAAAACCAATTAAAGCCCCCGGCTCAGCAATATTCAAATCACCAAGCATAGCAAATGAAGCACTGACACCTCCCGTCGTCGGGTCTGTCATTAAAGAGATATACGGAATTTTTGCATCAGCCAATTGTGTTAACTTTGCTGATGTTTTTGCCATCTGCATTAGTGAAAGTGCAGATTCCATCATCCGTGCGCCACCGGATTTTGAGATAATAATCAATGGCGATTTATTTTCAATACAATAATCTACGGCACGAGCAATTCTCTCTCCTACTACAGAACCCATAGAGCCACCAATAAAATTAAAATTCATAGCGGCAATAACCACAGCCATTTTATTGATTTTTCCACACACAACAGTAATCGCCTCATTTTCTCCAGTCGATTCTGCAGTTTTAACTAATCTTTCAGCATAGGGTTTTGTATCTACAAAACTTAATGGGTCAGAAGGATAAATTTCCGAGAACAAAGTCTTGTATTCATTATTATCATAAAGAATTTCAAAATACCGTTTACTGCCAATTCGTTCATGGTAACCACATTCCTGACAAACATTTAAATTGTTATGGTGTTCCTCATGAGGAAATATCTTACCACATTTAGGACATTTGAACCATAATCCATCCTTAATTTCCTTTTTCTCGGAAGTCTCTGTGGTAATTCCTTTTCTAAATCTTTGAAACCAACCCATCTTAATATTTTATATAGTTTATACAGTAAATCAATAATGCTAACTTACTTTAGGGAACTTCTCTCCTTAAGCAATATCAATATCTTTGTTTAAATACACATCTTGTATTGCATTTAATAATTCTACACCATCTTTTAATGGTCTTTGAAACGATTTTCTACCCACAATTAAGCCCATTCCACCGGCCCGTTTGTTTACTATTGCAGTATAAATAACATCTGCAAAATCATTATTGCCGGAAGCACCACCCGAATTAATTAATCCGGAACGCCCCATATAATTATTAGCTACCTGATAGCGTGTCAAATCAATTGGATGGTCTGATGTTAATTGGGAATAAACTTTTTCGTTCGTTTTTCCAAAACCAATTGCGTTAAAACCATTATTTGTCTCAGGTAATTTTTGTTTGACGATGTCCGCTTGAATGGTAACACCCAAATGATTGGCTTGTCCCGTTAAATCGGCAGCAACATGATAGTCCACACCGTCTTTTTTAAAGTCATTGTTGCGAAGATAACACCACAACACAGTGAACATACCTAACTCATGGGCGCGTTCAAATGCCTGAGCTACTTCTACAATTTGTCTATTCGACTCTTTTGAACCAAAATAAATGGTTGCACCAATGCCAGCAGCACCTAAATTCCATGCTTCTTCTACGGATCCAAACATGATTTGGTCAAATTTGTTTGGATAAGTCAACAGTTCATTATGATTAATTTTAGCGATAAATGGCACCTTGTGTGCATACTTGCGTGAAACAGAAGCTAATACCCCCATGGTCGTTGCAACAGCATTAGATCCTGCTTCCAAAGCAAGGTTGATAATGTTTTCGGGATCAAAATAATCCGGATTGGGGGCAAAAGAAGCACCCGCAGAGTGTTCAATACCTTGATCAACAGGCAAAATAGAAAGATAACCTGTTCCGGCAAGGCGACCATGATTATATACCGCTTCCAAGTTTCTCATAACCTGTATGTTTCGATTGGAATCATAAATAACCCGATCTACAAAATCATGACCGGGTAAATGTAATCTGTCTTTGCTAATGGTTTCGCATTTGTGATTCAATAAATACGCTGCTTTGTCACCTAGCAAATCTTGTATTTTATCTATTGTCATATTGATATATATTTAGTTAAATTAATAGGACAAAATTACAAATAATAAGAAAAGAAAGTACTTTTTTAAAAAAATAATCAGTTAAACCGTAGGAAGAACGCCTTAAAATTTGTATATCTGTTCCGTACTGTTATAAATGAGTCCAGTCTTAAAAACGAACAAAATAAAAAAGCCGCTCTTCGTGAGCGGCTTTCCGTATTATTTAAACATTGTATTATTTAACAATATTAATTTTTTGTGTTTTAACGCCGTTGTTACTTACAACTTTAACAACATAAGTTCCTGCTGCTAAAGCTTCAACATTAACAGTATTGAATTTATTTGCATTTTCAACTGTCATTACATTTTGTCCCATTAGGTTGAAAACTTCGAGGGTAGCACCATCAGCATTATCAACATGGATTTCTGTACTGGCAGGGTTAGGATAAATAGATACACTTGTTTGTGCTTTCTGATTATTAACACCAACAACATGAAGCATATTCAATGTAAAAGCAGGCACACCTGAAGAGGTATAATACCATGTACCGTTAACTGACAAGTTTGCAGAATTTTGATAATCATGAGGGAAAACATTATCAGCACCAAACTCAACATTATCTGAAGCAGGATTAAAATTATTAACCAAACCAATTAGATACCAATTGCCACCGGGAATAATTTCAGAGAAACCATCCGTTAAATAATGTAAATTCACAAAATGACCGGCAGAAGCAGTATCAGCAGCTGTAATATCATAAGGGTCGGAAGCAATAACTTCATTCCAGCCACCATTACCATCAGAAACATAAAGCGTAGCTGTTACAGAGGCACCATCGGCTAAAGCAGCAGAATCAGCACGCAAAAATAAGTCCATAGATGCTACCGTATCAGGATTAGGTAGGTAAACCATTGTTCCAAAAACATCACCGGAAACAGCACCAGAATAACCGGCGATACCTAACCAACGGCTAATAGTTGTTGCTCTTGCAATTTGCAAATCATTAATCTCAAACGAATAAGGATTAGCGAGTGAATTATTAGAAGGAACTTCATCTGTTTCGGCCGAACCAATTGACATATTAACAGTGTACATATGATAAGCTGTTGTATCAGGATCAAAAGCGACATCATCATATAATGTATCTAGTGCGGCAGGAGCAATAGTCGTATTTCCGGATGCTGTTGTTGTCGTATTTTGGCTATACACTTGTGTTCCACCATCATCAATAGTAACAGTCATATTTAAGCCTGTTAATGTTTGTTCGCCATTATTAGAAATAGGAACACTCAAACGAGTTAAAGCGGTATGATTGCTTTTAGGCATTTTACTATACCAACCTGCACCATAAAACTGAGGAACCCATCCTTGTCCTACTAGGTCATAATTAGCACCTTCAACAACAGCAATATCATCAAACATCCATGCATATTCCCAATCACCCGACCAACGAATACGAATATGAACAGTAGCTTGGTTTGCCGCTGTTGCAGAAATATTAACATTAAAAGGATCTTCCTCAGTGGATCCACTAGCGACAGCTGTATTAATTGGATACGATGTCCAATTAGTACCATCTGTACTTACTTCAACATAGCAAAGTGAAGTTGAAGAATAATAACGGTAACTTTGTTGTGCTGTAACAGCAACACTGCTATAAGTACTACAATCAATAGTGCCGGTGTATTCAATACAAGCATTAAAAGTAGTATTACCATAATTGTCTGAATCAAACATAGCAAAACCATTAGCTACAGTTGAAGAAGAAATAGTTTGACCTGATGAATAAGGTCCTGAAGGTAAAGATGTACCAACAACCCAATTGTAAGTTGTTGAATCCAAATTGTAGATACTCCATTGAGACGGAGTGCTCAAATCGTTATACCAAATGGTATCACCAACAGCGCGCAAGGCATGACTCTGATGTGTTATCATATCAGTTTTTTGTCTTACATCAGGGTTAATTAAGGATTTTTGATTTGCCTTTTGGGCAAAGCTGGCAAATCCAATAGCCAACATCAGTACGAGTAAAGTAAATTTTCTCATAATAAATTAATTTTTAGTTAAACAATTGCAAATGTAAAAGCTTTTTTTTAAATAAAAACTTTTTTTACATTTTTTTTTTCAAACTCAAAGACGCAAAAAAGTACCAAATGGTTGCATGAAAAAAAATTTTTAATAAAAAATCATTTGTTTATCCAAATGTTAATAGTAGTTTTGTGCTTTAAAACATAATTAACATTAATTTGGTATGAGGGACTCAAAATCAGAAGACTGTACACGGTGCATTGATAATTCCGACACGATATTTTCATGCCTTACCGTAGAAGAAAAAGAATTATTAAAAAGTCACAGTTCTTGTTTTTCTTTTAAAAAAGGTGAAATAATTTATAAAGAAGATGAAAAACCTACCGGATTAATTTGTTTAGTTAGCGGTAAAGTAAAAATCTTCAAGGAAGGAATTGGTGGTAGAGAACAAATTATTCGCATGACACGACCTGGTGAATTTATTGGCTATCGGGCATTATTTGCTGAAGAAAATTACAACTCATCTTCCTCAGCCATTGAAAACGCTGAGATTTGTGTTATAGAAAAAACGCCTCTTTATGAGACTCTAAAAGAAAATAATCAATTTGCCTTTCAAATCATTAAATTGTTAGCCACCGAGTTAGGAAGCTCAAACACACGGACAGTTACGCTAACCCAGAAACATATTCGAGGACGGTTGGCAGAATCTTTATTATTTTTGAAAAACACCTATGGGTTGGATAAAGATACCAATATCAATGTCCTTTTATCTCGTGAAGACATTGCCAATTTATCTAATATGACAACATCCAATGCTATTCGCACACTTTCCAGTTTTTCTGCCGAACAGATTATTGCCATTGATGGACGAAAAATAAAAATTCTTGATATGGTCAAATTAGAACGGACCAGCCGATTAGGATAGTTTACACCCAAACGACTAAGAAATTATAAGGCCCGACAGGTAGGAACAACAATTTCTAGGTCGGAGTTAAACCTAAGGGTTTGTAACGGAATAAAATTTACAGATATTTGTCTTTCCCTTTTAATTTTAAATCGCTCACTATTTTCTTTATAGCTTGTTCATCATCTTTTGGAACTAACAAAAGAACATCATCTGTATCCACTAAAATATAGCCTTTTAAATCTTTTAAAACATAAAGTTTTTTTGATTTCTCTGAAAAAACGATATTGTTTTCTGCATTATATAACAAAGATTGTGAAACACATAAATTATTTTCATTTTCATCTTTTTTGCCTATTTCATAAAGTGAAAGCCATGTCCCCAAGTCAGACCATCCAAAATCGGCACAAAGCACATACACATTTTTGGCTTTTTCCATAATCCCATAATCAATAGAAAGATTTTTTACCGTTTCGTAAATCTCATATACAACTTTTTCTGAATTTAAATTCTCTCGCTGATGCTCAAAAAGTTGGAAAATTTCAGGCAAAAATTTCTTAAACTCTTTCTCTATCGCTTTTAAATTCCAAATAAACATACCCGAATTCCAAAAAAACTCACCACTATCTAAAAATTGCTTAGCTAATTCTAATGTTGGTTTTTCGGTAAATGTTTTCACTTTATACAGATTACTGTAGGCATTTTCATCTCGTTTTTTACTATCAATCTGAATATATCCGTATCCGGTATTAGGACGATGTGGTTTTATACCTAAAGTTACCAAAACATCATTCTCTCTTGCAAATGAAAGTCCTTTTTCCATTTCTTGCAAAAAATTATCTTCTTGCATTATCAAGTGATCGGCAGGCGAGACAATAATTGTAGCATTTGGATTAATATTTTTGATCCGAGCATTTGCAAAAGCAATACATGGTGCTGTATTTCTACCAAAAGGTTCTAACAGAACTTGTTCTTCTTTAATGGCAGGAATCTGTTTTAAAGTAAGTGCTTTATATTTTTCGCCTGTTACGATAAAAATATTCTCAATGGGGATAATCTTTTGGAAGCGTTCTACCGTCATCTGCAAAAATGTTTTTCCGGTACCAAGAATATCAATAAATTGTTTGGGGATATCTGTTCTGCTGACAGGCCAAAAACGAGTGCCCATTCCGCCTGCCATAATTACACAAAAGTAATTTTTATTCATATAGTCTTTCTATTTCAATAAAATGATGAATGAGGTATAATCTACCATTAACCAAATTTTTGCAAAGATATTGTGTTCTTCTCTTTTTAACCAAAATAAATTTTTTATCCGGACTTTTCGCAATCGAAAACCTATCATTTTCAACTAATTGGTATAAATAAATTTTCCCATCAACTGCCGGATAGAAATATTCATGCAGGATACGGCAATTAGGACGATAACGAGGTGTTGGCAAGAAATAACAAGTCCTTAATGCCTTCGCTGCCGATTTGGAGAATCCACCATTATCAATAAATTGATTAATCAGAGACAAAAAATTAAGTTGCCATTCTTTACCATGTGGTTTTATTTGTCGTCCATATTGCCTAAACGCTATGTAATGTGCCATTTCGTGAAGAAAGACCAATAACATTTCTTCCGGCCGTAGATTATTATTAATAGTAACCTTTAAAGGTTTTTGCGGTGTAAAAACAAAACTTCCTTTTTTTGTTTTTCGTGGAGATGTAAAATATATCTTGACAGGAAACTTCTCCAATAATTCAGAAATAGGCAAGATTGCCTTTATAGGGAAATATTTTTTAAGGATATCAACCAATTCGTTTTTTAACATTAACTTTGTAGTTGGAATTTTAATATATTTGCAAATATGTTTAAATTTTTATCCCAATTAGGATTATATGTATTGTTTTTGAAAAAAGTATTTGCAAAACCTGAAAAATCACGCATTTATTTCCGTCAACTTTTTTTAGAAATGAAAAAATTGGGTTTAGGTTCTTTAGGTATTGTTATTACCATTTCCATATTTATGGGAGCAGTTATTACCCTACAAACAGCTTATAATATAGGGAATCCTCTTATTCCTTCTTATCTAGTAGGATTAACCACACGCGACTCCATGCTTTTGGAGTTTTCTTCTACTATGGTTTGTCTTATTTTGGCAGGGAAAGTTGGCTCCAATGTGGCCTCAGAGATTGGCACTATGCGTGTAACAGAACAAATTGACGCATTGGAGATTATGGGTGTCAACTCTGCTAGTTATTTGGTATTGCCTAAAATATTTGCAATGATGATTTTCATTCCTTTTCTTGTAATTGTTAGTATGTTTTTTGGGATATTGGGAGGCTATTTGGCAGGCGTAGGATTTCATGCCATTGCTCCGGCAGACTATCTATATGGTATTCATTATTTTTTCCTTCCTTTTTATATTACTTATTCACTAGTGAAATCAGTTGTATTTGCCTTTCTAATTGTGTCGGTTTCTTCTTATTACGGATACTACACTGTAGGCGGGGCATTGGAAGTTGGTCGCTCAAGTACTAAAGCGGTTGTTTATTCCAGTATTTTGATTTTAATTTTTAATCTGATTTTAACTCAATTAATGCTAACATGATAGAAGTAATTGACATAAATAAATCATTTGACAAAAATCAGGTTTTAAAAGACATCTCTGCCACTTTTGAAAAAGGAAAAACAAATCTGATTATTGGACAAAGCGGATCAGGGAAAACGGTTCTGCTTAAATCTATTATAGGTCTTTTTGAACCAAACACCGGTGAAATACTTTTTGATAATCGGAGCTTCACCAAGATGAATCAGAAGCAACGAAAAGCTATCCGCAAAGAAATAGGAATGGTTTTTCAAGGCGGTGCCTTATTTGACTCAGCCACTATTTTGGAAAATGTGATGTTCCCGTTAGAAATGTTTACTCAATGGGATTACGAGAAAAAGAAAGAACGAGCAGAATTTTGCTTAAACCGTGTGGACTTAGAAAATATTAACGACTTATTTCCTGCGGAGATTAGCGGTGGTATGCAAAAAAGAGTTGCTATTGCTAGAGCCATTGCATTAAATCCAAAATATCTTTTCTGCGATGAACCCAATTCCGGCTTAGACCCTAAGACAGCCAAGGTAATTGACGAACTAATTCAGAACATTACCTACGAATTTGATATGACCACAATCATTAACACCCACGATCTGAACTCTATGGTTGAAATTGGCGACCATATTATTTTTATCTATCAAGGCGAAAAGAAATGGGAAGGTGACAAAACAAATTTCTTAAATTCGGGATGTCCTGAACTAGAAGACTTTGTATTCTCTTCAAGCATACTAAGACACCAAAAAAAAGGATAAACAGCTTCTTATACTGAACTATTTTATTTATTTTTAGCGAGTTAGTATAAACCTCAAAGATAAAATGGCAATGTTAAATTTTGAAATTCTTTACTCCTACTACCCTTATCATTTTCTAAAAATAACTTATTGGTTATAACCGGTTGCTGCACTTTGGAAAATAAAAGCAAGCGTCGTTTAGATTGAGTTTGTTTGCTGCGAACAAAAACTTCTGTCATCTGAATACAATATAAACCATGAAAACGGGCAGTAGCAATAAACTGCTTACCTTCTTTCGGAGGTAATATCAAAGCAAAAACACCTTCCTCTTCCAATAACAGTTTTACAATGGCGGCTAATTCCCCAAAAGAAAGATATTTATTGTGCTTTTGAATATTTTTCCCCTCTGAAGCAGCCGGTTTTTGGTTTTCAAAATATGGCGGATTGGAAATAATAAGATGATAGCAGTTTTTAGAATATTTTTCTGAGAATTTTTGAATAGAAGTAACAAACAACTTAATACGATTGCTGAATAATGATTGACTAAAATTTTTCTCGGCGATTGCAGCCGATTCCGGATCAATTTCCACCGCATCAATTTCCGATTTAGGAAAACGCTGCGCCATCATTAATGCTAACAATCCCGAACCCGTTCCAACATCTAACACTTTCTTATAATCGCCGACAGGTGCCCATGCGCCCAACAAAACACTGTCAGTAGAAACCTTTAAAACGCGCTCATTCTGATAAACCGTAAATTGCTTGAACCGGAAGAAATTGTTTGACATTAGTTGTCATTTTCATCGTTCTCCTGTTTGGGCGGAACATAACCGGGTGAAAGTATATGATTATAGTATGCCGTATCGCTTAGTATTGAAATCGCTTTTTTTATTTCTCCGTCATGAGACAAAAATGACTGAATTCTACCTTTTTGGTAATAAAAGCGGCTACAAATTTCTTCTTCTAAGAGGTCCCGAATATCTGTTTCGTTTTTATCCAAATCTTTTTGTCGATCTTCTTTTAATTCCTTTTTCATTTTTTTTATATCACCTTGAATGGTATCAAAGTCTTTTTCCTTTTTTGCAATTTTTCCTAATTCACTGACAGCCAATTCTGTTTCTGATTGGTATGTGAAATTCATTTTTTCTAGAAATTTTGAAAATGATTTTAGCGTCGAATCAGGCAAGTCAAATTTATCCGAAGTAACAATGCTGTCTGTTTGTGAAGCAAAATAAGTTGAATAATTAAATATAGCATTTTCAAGGACTAACGACTGAATAAAGGTTGTATATCTTGGGAGGTTATAATGGACATCGGGCAAAATCCCACCACCATCGTAAACCGTTCTTCCGATGGATGTTTTAAACTCCGAGATTAGGGAATCAGGAATCTTTCCTACGCTGCCGTCAGGATTTCTGTGCGAATAATCCAACGCTTGGATACATCGACCACTGGGAATATAATATTTTGCCGTCGTTACTTTTAACTTAGAATTATAGGACAAATCACGCGTTGTTTGTACCAAGCCTTTACCATACGATCGTTGTCCAAGAATGACGCCACGATCTAAGTCCTGAATTGACCCCGAAACAATTTCTGATGCCGATGCCGACCCTCTATTTACCAATACTACTAAACGAATGGATGTATCTGTAGCCGCTGATGGTGCTTTGTATTCACGATTCCATGAAGCAACCTTCCCTTTTGTTGATACAATTTCCTTGCCTTTGGGAACAAAAATATTGACCACATTAATCGCTTCAATCAGTAACCCTCCGGGATTTCCCCTCAAATCAAAGACTAATTTTTTAGGATGGAATTTATCTTTCAACTTCAGGAGTGCTTGCTTTACTTCTTCGCCGGCACCGGCTGTAAACTGATTCAACTTAATATAAGCCGTTGCGCTGTCCAACATACCATAATAAGGCACACTGTTAATTTTTACTTTTTGTCTTTCAAATTTTACCGTAAAGATTTTTTCAGTAGGATATTGTCTTTTCGCTTTTATTTCCACTTCACTTTTTGGTTCCCCTTTCAACAAATCACTTACTTGCGAAATGGAATAATTCTTAATCGATTTGCCATTAATCGCCAATAAAATATCGCCAGCTTTCAATCCACTTTTTTGTGCAGGGAATCCCTCATAAGGTTCAGAAATCATCAGATAATCACCTTTCTTTTGAATTAAAGCACCGATACCGCCATATTGCCCTGTGGTCATAAATTGATAGTCTTCCATCTTTGATTCAGGGATATAAACCGTATATGGATCTAAGGTACTTAACATCTTATCAATACTTGTCTTAACCAGTTTTCCCGGGTCTATAGGATCAACATAAAATAAATCAAGTTCCCGAAATAAAGTATAATAAATATCAAGATTTTTTGCAATCTCAAAATCTGTATTGTCATCACCGCTTGGTTGAAAAGCAAAGAAACCAAACAGAGCAATCAGCAAAAATAAAGTCCATCGTTTAATTCGTTTCATCTGAATGATATTTTAATGTTTTAAAATAGGTTCTAAAATTCAAATAGTTAGCATAGTTAGGTTGTTGCGAGTTTTTCAATGCAGCCTTCCGCGACAAAAAGAAATGCTCAGGTACCGGGTCTTTACCAAAGCCACCCCAAGGGTTACACCAAATAATACGCCGTAGTGTCAAGAAAAACCCCGTTAGCGGTCCGTGGCGGTAAAACGCCTGAACAGAATAAGTTGAGCAAGATGGTGAAAAACGACAGGATGTTGGCAATAATGGTGAGATAGTATATTGATAAATTTTTACCAGCACTACAAAAGGAAATGACAATATTTTATTTATTGTTTTCACCGTTTTTGTTCCTATTTTCAATTGATTGAATTAGTTGCTGCAATATTAACACCATTTTTTCTTCAATAGTTTGAGAAAGTTGAATTTTATCTGTGAGATAAATAACGCCCCAATGAATAGTAATATTACTTTTGGTGAGAAAATCAATAAGTGGCCCTTTATTGAGCCGGTAGCTTTCACGAATTCGCCTTTTAATTAAGTTCCTGACAACACTCGTTTTGTGAATCTTTTTAGGTACACTAATTAAGAATTGGCTTCCCGAGGTTGTTTGTTGCTGTTCCACAATTTGCAAAAACACCTTAAAAGGTTTAACTCTAAAAATTTCGCCAGAAAGAAAAAGTTGCTCGATATTTTTCTTGCCCGTAAGTCTCTCTGTTTTTTTTAACGAATAACGAGCCATCATATATGATATAAAGAATATTTAGACTCTTGGTTTTTTACCTTTTGCTTGTTTTTTGATAAAATCTTCCAATGCCATGGTCATTGATGGTGCATTAAGTAACGGGGCTTTAATATCTAACCGCAGACCTGACTCTTTAACCGCTTTGATAGTAGATGGACCAAAAACACCTATTAATGTTTTATCTTGTTTAAAATCAGGAAAATTCTTTGTTAACGATTTAACACCGGATGGGCTAAAAAACAAGAGCGTATCGAATTTTGACAAATCCATATCCGTCAAATCTGCCGCAATTGTTTTATATAGCACCGCTTTTTTAAAGTTTAATTTATTCTTCTTTAGAAACCTTGAGATGTCTTGTTTATGTTTATCAGAAACAGGTAAAACATATTTATCTTTCTCAAACTTTTTCATGGCTGGTAATAAATCTTCAATCTTACCTTCACCATAAAATATTCTGCGTTTTCGGTAAACAATATATTTTTGCAGATAGTATGCAATAGATTCCGACATACAAAAATATCGCATGGTTGTCGGAATATTTAGTCGCAAATCTTTGCTAATACTAAAATAGTTGTCCACAGCAGTACGGCTGGTTAGAATAACAGCATTAAAGTCTAAAAAATTAATTCTTTGTTGTCTAAACTCTTTTAAGGTTACCCGTTCAACCTGAATAAAAGGTCTAAATTTAATATTCAGTTTATATTTATCTGCAAGGGTAAAGTAAGGAGATTTTTCATTTAGTGGCTCAGGTTGTGAGACTAAGATATTTTTTACTTTCAAATCTCTATCGTTTTAAAGTTCAACCATATCATTTACCTAAGACATGCCATAGCACTGCAATAGGTATAAATTCCAAGGTGCAAAGATATAGTAAAATATAATACACAGGAAAATTTTCTTGAGAAATAATTTTAATTCCTCTCACAAATCGATATATATTAAAGACTATCAAAAACACAATCCCTGTCCAAATAAAAGCAGAAAGCAATTTTATATCTACAAAAGCTAAACTGATGGCAATGGGAAAAAAAATAAATCCTGAAATCTGATTAATGGTAACCCAATTATAAACAAATTCTTTTGTAACCTTGTAACTATCAGTTAAAAACCCAAAGAACAAATAAAGCAATATTTTTGAATATACAAAAAGAATTAATCCTGCAACAATAATAATAAATGTAGTGAAATTGCCCCATAGCACAACAATACCAAAGTAATCATTAAATTTATAGAGCATAAAACCCAAGGAAATAAAATATAGCAATGAAGCTAATATGTTAAACTGAGAATAGACTATCGTTCCGCCTTTAAAATCTCTATGCGACTGATAACTGCTTTTAAAACCACCAAAAGCACGCATCAATGATTCCATAAAAAACAAACGGATAATACCCAGAACCAGTAATCCAAAAATCGAAACAATAATATACCAAATTTGATCACTCATATTAAAAGGACAATGATAGAAAAAAAATGCCTATTATAAATTATTATATATTATCTTTGTTTTTGAAAGGAAGTAATTATTAGAACTCCCCTAATCAAAAAATTAAATAGATGAAAAAAATTATTTACACACCCAAAGCACCTGAACCTGTCGGCCCCTATAGTCAAGCCGTTGAAGTTAAAGGAACACTATATATATCAGGGCAAATTGCCATCAATGCCGAAACCGGAAAAATCCCGGATGGTATCGAAGCTCAAACCAAACAAGTAATGGAAAACATCAAAGTTATTCTTGATGCTGCCGGATACACATTTAACGAGGTCGTAAAATCAACCTGTTTACTCAGCAACATGGATAACTTCAAAGCCATGAATGATATTTATGCCACTTATTATTCTGAGAACCCTCCTGCCCGGGCAGCTTTTCAAGTAGCTCGTCTGCCATTAGATGTGTTAGTTGAAATCGAAACAATTGCTGTAAAATAATTCTTGCAAAAAAATTTTTTTTGATAAAAAGTTGTATTTTTGCCACCCCAAAAAGGAGAACAATGTTCTTTTTATTGATGGCGAGGTAGCTCAGCTGGTTAGAGCGTATGATTCATAATCATGAGGTCGAGGGTTCGAGTCCCTCTCTCGCTATTTTTATTACCCTCTACATTTTTTCATTCAATCACAACATACTCTCATCAGGCATTGCCAAATTCACAATCAACAATTAAAAATCAGTAATTGGTAATTTTGAAAAGGGGTAAAAATAATTGGCAAACCATTGTATTTAAAATTTAACTATATTTGCACCCTAAATTTTCAAAAAACTGTATAAAGAATTATGGCTATATTACAAGGAATCAGGAATAAAGCAGGACTTTTAGTCTCTATTGTCATTGGATTAGCATTATTTGCATTTATCATGGGCGACTTTTTGCGTTCCGGTCGTTCTTTACTAAGAGGCAATGCCAACGAAATTGCTGAAATTGGAGGAAAATCAGTCCCTTATAAAGAATATAACGCTTTAGTAGAACAATTGACAGACAACTATAAACGAAACACTAATAAATCGGGGTTAGACGAAGCAACAACCGAACAGCTTCGTGAACAAGCATGGGAAACATTGGTCAAAAAATATGTCATGCAAGATGCCTACGAAAGCTTAGGAATTGATGTTTCTCCCGATGAACTCTTTGATATGGTTCAAGGTAAAAATATTGATAAGCAAGTAAAGCAAATTCCTATTTTTAAAAATAAACAAACCGGACAGTTTGATCGTACCTTGGTAATCCGTTTTTTAAAATCATTAGATCAAGACCCTTCAGGGAATGCCCGTTCTAGCTGGTTAGCTTTTGAAAAAGTACTAATTGAAAACCGTAAACTGTCGAAATTTTTCAACCTGATAAAGAAAGGATATTATGTACCTAAGGTTATTGCTAAGGAAATGCAACGAAATGATAACGAGAAAGCAAACTTCAATTATGTAATGGATAATTATTCTTCAATTTCTGACAGTTCTATTACCGTGCCCAACGAAGCTATTCAAAAATACTACAACGATCATATTAACACTTATAAGCGCGAAGAATCCAGAGACATCAATTACATAACATTTGATATCATCCCTTCGGAACAAGATAATGATGTGGCAAAAAAATGGATTAACGACATCATCGTTGATTTCAAAAAAACAGATGATGATAAAACATTTACAAACATTAATTCCGATCATCCTTTTGATGATAAATGGTATAAAAAAGGCGAGTTACCCGCCAAATTAGATTCATTTATGTTTGCCTCAGATACCGGCGCAATTTATGGTCCTTATTTTGAAAACAACACCTATAAGTTAGCTAAGTTAAGTGCCATTGCTTTACTTCCTGACTCAGCAAAAGCGCGTCACATCTTAATTCAACCAAGTAAAGAATTACCTTATCCAAAAGCTAGGGCTTTAGCCGATAGTATCAAAGGTCTGCTTGAGAATGGTGCTGATTTTGTTACGCTTGCCCGTCAATTTTCTGCTGACAAAAACTCATTAGCAAAAGGTGGTGACCTTGGGTGGTTTAAATCAGGCGATATGGTTAAAGAATTTGAAGATTCTGTATTTATGGCAAAAAAAGGGGATATCATTACTACCACATCAAAATATGGAATTCATGTTGTAGAAGTTGAAGACAAAGGACCTGTATCGAAGAAAGTTCAAGTAGCAATAATCGCAAGAAATGTGGAGCCGTCAGATGCTACTCGTCAGATTTATTATGCTAAAGCAAGTCGCTTTGCCGGCGAAAATAACACATCGGAAAAATTTGATGCCGCCGTTGAAAAAGAAGGAAAAACAAAACGAATTGCCAGTAACCTAAAAAAAATGGATAAAACCATTGCCGGATTAGAAAGTCCTCGCGAAGTGATAAAATGGGCTTATACTGCCGAAAAAGGAGATATTTCACCGGTATTTGAACTTGACAATAAATTTGTCGTTGCTCAATTGTCAAAAGTTGTAAAAAAAGGACCTGCGCTATTAGGAGATGTTACAAATGAAATAAAGGTAGCTGTGGTTAAAGAAATTAAAGGCCAAAAACTGATAAAGAAATTATCACAAGCAAATGCTAAATCACTAGAAGAATATAGCAGTAAGCTAAATTTACCTTTGCAAAATGCTGAAAATGTAGTTTTCTCAGCTTATACAATTCCCGGCGCCGGTATTGAACCTGAAGTTATTGCTACTGCAACCACCATACAGCCCAATATCATGTCTCAACCTATTGCCGGCAACAACGGTGTTTTTGTGTTGCAAGTTATCAGCACTGACTCTGTTGGAACAGCTACCATTGAAACGGAGCAAATGAAATTATCCAGAGATATTATTTACCGTGTCGATTATCAAGCTTATGATGCTTTGAAAAAAGCAGCAAACATTAGTGATGAACGGTCAAAATTCTTTTAAAGAGATTTTGTTAGTTTTTCGACTGAACTCATTGATTAAAAAGAGTTACATAGGCGTCTGTCACTTGCTCCCATGAATAATCACGAATAATGGTTGTTAGATTATTTTTTACAAAACCGGATTTCTTTTCAAGCAAATTATCAAACTCACGAAGAATACCAAAAACCGCCTCTTCTGTCTTAAAATATAGGGCATTTTCTTTTAATATCTTTCTATTAAAGGCATTATCGTGAGCTATCACAAGACATTGTGCTGCCATAGCTTCTATCAGCGACGGATTAGTGCCTCCAACTGAATGACCATGGAAATATCCCTTACTGTAAAAACGAAGACTATTTAGAATAGCCGAATCAAAGATATTAGATAAAAATTGAATATTTGCATGCTGGTATTTTCTTGACAACTTTTTGGCATAGGCATCATTCATGTTGGTAATAACAACTAAAGAATCCCGTGTTTTTGCCCTAATAAACCCCTTCAAAATTTCCGGTAAATTATTTTCAGAAATTGGCCGGGAAATCATCAAAAAATAGTTACCTTTTTTTAAACCATATTGTGACAAATATTTTTCATCAAAGACCGTCTGCACATTTGCACCATAGGGAATACACGGATTATCAATACCATATTTTACTTTATAATAACTGTTTATTTCCGAATGATCGGTTACTAACATATCTGCTTTTTTAACCGCTTGTTTTTCCGAAGTATGCAGAATAGATTTCACAATGCTATGCCACTTACGGCGCTGCCATTCCATACCGTCCATATTAATAATCAATCTTGTTTTAGCAGGTCTTTTCAGTTGAATGGCAGCTAACATGCTACCATATCCACAAGCAAGCACCACATCGTTTTCAAAAGCAATGGCCTCTTTCATACAAGCATAGTCATACAAGATATTGGCTGCCGGGCCCCAAAGTTTTTCATTCAGCTTTTTTTTACGGATATGTACACCTTGAAAATCGCTGTCTGCATAAGAATGATAATCAGGATTATATACCGTAACATCAAATCCCCTTGCGACCAATCGCACTGACAGCATCTCAGCAAACTGTTCAAACCCACCGTAACGATTTGGAATACCTCGAGTTCCTATAATAGCAATTTTTTTCTTCATGAAATATTAAAACAAAACTACAAATAAATTCCAAAAATTATTACTTTTGTTATTATTTTGTGTACAAATTTACTATTGCATGAGGCAACTTCCATTTTGGCTAATAATCATTTTCTTTTTTAAGTTTACCATTGGTTACGGACAAGAAAATCAAGGAACAAACAATCCGATAATTGAAGAGATTGTTGAGGCCATAGCTGCCGGTGCCGAAAATACCGAAGATGTTGATTATACTGATTTATACGAAACACTATCCTATTACTACGATAACCCGATTAACCTAAACGATGCCACAGAAGAAGATTTACAAAAGCTACAGATACTCAATGATTTTCAGATAAATAACTTATTGAAATACCGAAAAAAAACCGGTAAATTTCTAACCCTTTATGAACTTCAAGCAATTAGGGGTTTCAGTCCTACCATTATAAATTATTTACTCCCCTTTGTTACGCTCAAAAAATCAAAGGGAGAAGAAATGAAATTTAGACCAAAACAAATTTTGAAATGGGGACATAACCAACTATTCTTACGAACTCAGAGTGTGCTAGAAACACAAGAGGGTTATTCTCCTATCAGCGATTCTCTATTGGCACTCAAACCTAATGCTCGTTATTTGGGCAATAAATACAAATATTATATGCGGTATAAGTTCTATTACAAGAATAATATTTTTTGGGGTATCACTGCAGAAAAAGACCAAGGTGAAGAATTTTTTAAAGGTAGCCAAAAGAATGGTTTTGATTATTATTCTGCTCATTTGTTTATACGGAATATTGGTCACATGAAAAAACTGGCAATTGGTGACTATCAATTACAATTTGGTCAAGGATTAGCATTATGGTCCGGTTTAAGTTTTGGTAAAAGCATTTTTGTACTAAACACCATGAAAAATGCAGCAGGCATCAACAAATATGCTTCTGTGGACGAAAACAATTTCTTTCGCGGTGTTGCTACCTCATGGGAAGTAGGCAAGCACTTTCAGGTGTCCGCTTTTTATTCTAACAAAAAACTTGATGGCAATGTAACTAATTCAGATACTGCATCTAACGAGGATTTAGAAGTTTCGTCACTGCAAATTACCGGATACCACCGTACCCCTAATGAGTTAGCGGACAAGCATACTGTCGGCTTACAGGTAATGGGTGGAAATGTATCATATCGCTCCAATAAACATTTAAAAATAGGAACTACCATTGCCCATTATTTGTTTTCAACAGCAATTAATAAACCTATAAAACCCTATAACCAATATGAGTTTCGTGGCAAACAATTAACTAATGGCAGTATGGATTATCAATATTCTTACAACCGTTTTTACCTTTTCGGTGAAGTGGCAGCAAGTGACAATGGAGGTATCTCGCAGATTCACGGTGCTAATATTTCTTTGGCTTCTAACTTTATGTTCTCAACACTTTACCGTAATTATGGCAAGACCTACCAAAGTATTTATGCCAGCCCCTTTGGGGAAAATTCAAAACCTGCAAATGAACAAGGATATTATATTGGTGGTACCACTTATCCTTATAGAAACTGGGAAGTTTCCGCTTATTATGATTTATTCCATTTTCCATGGCTTAGATATCGTGTAGATGCACCCTCAAGCGGATATGATTATTTAGTCCATGTTGTTTTCCATCCCGGCCGAAGACTTAATATGTATTGGAAATATCAGGAAAAAATGAAATATCAAAATACGGACATTCCTGAGATAATCACCTCTACTGTGCCGATAAAAACACAAAGACTAAGATTTAACATCAACTATAGAATAAATGAAGTATTAGACTTGCAAAACCGTATTGAAGTGTCTCGTTATCAAAAAGATACCACGGCACCCGAACAGGGTTATATGATTTATCAAGACATTGTTTATACCCCGAAACGAATCCCATTAACAATGGCATTTCGCTTTTCTTTATTTGACACAGACACCTATAATAGCCGTATTTATGCTTACGAAAATGATATTTTATATGCTTTTTCTATCCCCGCCTATTTCTATCGTGGTAAACGCTATTATCTGACTATAAAATACCACATTGCCAATAATGTGGACTTGTGGTTAAGATTTTCTCAGTGGTATTATGACAATAAAAATGTTATCTCTTCGGGAATGAATGAGATATCAGGACATACTAAGTCAGAGGTTAAAGCCCAGTTGAGAATAAATTTCTAATTAAATTTCTTTCCGTAATCGCCCTACCGGAATATCCAATTGTTCACGGTATTTTGCTACGGTACGACGAGCAACAACCAACCCATGGTTTTTTAATACAGCGGCTAATTGTTCGTCGGTATATGGTTTGGACTTATTTTCTTTCTCAACAATATCTTTCAGAATTTCTTTAATTCTCGTCGTAGAGACCTCCTCTCCCTGACTATTTTTCATTTTCTCAGAGAAAAAATGTTTAAGCAAAAAAATACCGAAAGGTGTTTCCACATATTTACTACTTACCACACGCGAAATAGTGGACATATCTAAATTAGTAACCTCGGCAATTGTTTTAAGAATCATCGGCCTCAGTTGCTTTTCATCCTCAGTCAAGAAAAATTGCTTTTGATAATCAGCAATTGCTTTCATCGTTTTCAGCAAAGTCATCCGTCGCTGGTTAAGCGCATCAATAAACCAACGGGCAGAGTCAATTTTTTGTTTCACATAACTAACCGTTTCCTTTTCTTTGTTTGTCAATTTATCTTTTTTACGGCTATAATCTCTCATCATCGATTGATAAGTATTATTGACTCGTAAATCGCTTTTGTATTTATCGTTTAATTGTATTTCAATCTCTCCATCGCCAACAATATTTAAAATAAAATCGGGCGTAATATAGTTCACATTCTTCCCTACAATTTCATTAAGACCAAGTCCGGGTTTAGGTGTTAGTCTTTCAATCGCACTTTTTGCTACTTTTAATTCCTCAAGCGTTATCCCTGCCTTTTTTTGTATTTTAGTGTAATGTTTTTTTTGAAACTCATTAAAATACTTACTTACAATAAGTTTGGCCAATTTAATTTCAGGTCGAGGGTGCTTGCGTTTTAACTGCAATAATAAACACTCTTGTGTATTTCTAGCACCAATTCCAGGCGGGTCAAGTTGTTGAATATATTTTAGTGTCGTCGTTACCTCCTCTTCAGAAACTGTTACTCCTTGCTTAAAAGCCAAATCATCTATTATTTGCTCAATTTCTCGTCGTAAGCAACCGTCATCATCAAGATTTCCAATAATATAATTGGCTATAACCATCAAGGTTTCTGATAGCTTAAAATTGACTTGTAGTTGTGTTTCCAAATCTTCTTTAAAAGATTGTCCTGCGGCAATAGGTATTTCGCGAATTTCCTCATTTTTATCCCGTGGCGAGTGCAAACGATATTCAGGAATATCATCTTCACTATTGAGATAATCCTCAAAATCAAATTCATCCTCTTTGCTATCTTCCTCTTTTTCAGAATCTTCTTCATCTTGATCTGATTGCACATCTTCGTCTTTACCTTCATCCAAAGCTTCATTCTCTTCCAATTCCTTCTTTATGCGTTGTTCCATTTCCATAGTTGGAATCTCCAACAACTTAATCATCTGAATCTGTTGCGGTGACAACTTTTGTAATTGTTTTAGTACTTGTTTCTGTGACTGCATAATAATAAAAATTATCCGTACATATTTATTTGTTAAAAATACGAATATTTTCGAAAAAGGTTAATGAAAATATGATTTTTTTTATGATATTTCAAATAATTAGTTTTTGTTAAACCTAAAATGTTTTCAAAATATACACAGATACAAATATTGCTATTTTATTAGCTTATAAATAATAAAGACCTGAAAATTACAGGTCTTTATATAAATGATAATTAGAAATCTCTAAAGAAGTTATTTTACATCTGCCCAGTTCTTTCCGGCTTTTATTCTGTAAAGTTGCATCTCAGAAATACCGAATTGTTTGGCTAACATTTTAACTCTGGTTTTACGCGTCGGGTCATTCAATTTTTTCTTGATTAATCGTACTTGGCTTTCCGTTAATTTAGAATAACGACGAATTCCCTTTTTGGGCTTGTAATTAGGATCTTTTCTATTGTGTTCGCGTCTTTCGTCTTTAGTTGCCCATTCAATATTTTTGTAATAATTATTGCCTCTGTTAAAATCTTTGTAAATGATTTTTGTTGAATCAGTTTTTTTAGTTTTAGGCAAAAAATGGCGAGCTACTACTTCACCAATTAACATTGTAAAGGGTTTTCCATCTTTGTCACGCAACACGATATATGGCGTGCCCTTAATAACGCTATGCTTTAAAAGTTTAGGAATTTTACGATTGTGGGAATAACTTTTTATCCGACCGTAGTTCGAAATAAGATACCCTCCTCTTGGGTTAAAACCTTCAGCTTTTAGCGTTTTCCATTCTTCATTCCAATAGGTTTTTTCTTCATTTGTGCTCATTGTGTTTGATTTTTAATAATTAATTAAGCACAAAGATATAATATGTTTATGAAAAGAATAAAATTTTTTAACATTTTTTATTAAAAAATTATGATTTCTTTCCATTATATTCATCAGAAACCGATAATTTTTTTCTTCCTTTTGCCCGACGACGTTTAATAACATTTTGTCCATTAGCCGTTGACATCCTTTCGCGAAATCCGTGTTTATTCTTTCTTTTCCTATTTGATGGTTGATAAGTTCGTTTCATCACTTATGTTTTTTAAAAATGGAGTGCAAAGTTAATCATTATTTTTTCATCAACAAGAAACAGATATCTTTTTTCTAAAGAATAATCTAAGAGCACTTTAATAAATTAGTTAGAGTCTGTGCATAATGTCCGATTTCTTCGTTATTCTCAAACATCAAATCAGTCTTTCAAAAAAATAAACTCATGATTTCCAATACCTCGAAAGCCGCAAACTCAAATATTATAATTCAGACTCTCCACTTTATGGACAGACACTAATAAGTGCCGACAAAAAAACTCATCATTTATTAATTTTTAGCCACTTCAAAAAGATTAGATTTGGTTTTTAACCAATGTTCAATTTATCTTAAAATTATCCAGTTTAGAGTCAAAAAAAATTGTTACTTTGTAAAAAAAACGATGAAAATTCTGTCCTATAATGTAAACGGTATTCGTGCAGCCTTAAAAAAAGGATTTGCCGACTGGCTAACACAAGAAAATCCTGATGTGGTCTGTATCCAAGAAACAAAAGCACAGGAAGAACAAATAGATTCGGCATTATTCAAATCCTTAGGCTACGATTCTTTTTGGTTTTCGGCACAGAAAAAAGGATACAGCGGTGTAGGTATTCTCACAAAAATTACGCCTGACCATGTAGAAAAAGGCATGGAAATTGACAAATACGATGCCGAAGGGCGGATGATTCGTATTGATATTGGTGACATTTCTATTGCCAGCATATACCATCCTTCGGGAACTTCGGGTGATGTACGACAAGATTTTAAGATGCAGTGGTTAGATGATTTTCTAAATTATGCGGAAAAATTGCGAGAAAAAAGACCGAACCTCATTTTAGCGGGCGATTATAATATTGCCCATAAAGAAATAGACATACATAACCCAAAAAGTAATAAGGATAATTCCGGATTTTTACCCGAAGAAAGAGCTTGGATAGATAAATTGATAGCACATAATTATATTGATACTTATCGTTATTTTCACGATACACCGGATAAATATTCATGGTGGACCTATCGTTTTCAAGCACGGTCGCGAAATAAAGGATGGCGTATTGACTATTGTTTTGTAACCAAAGAAATGAAAAAATATTTGGTTGATGCCGATATTCTAACGGATGTTTTTCATTCGGACCATTGTCCCGTTTCACTGGAAATAAAATAAGATGAAACTCCCTATTGTTAAAAATATTGGCATTGTTGCTCCGGCACGAAAAATATCACCAAAAGAGATAGAACCCGCTATTGATATTTTAAAAGGATGGGGAATAAACATTTTTTTGGGGAAAAATCTTTTTTCGGAAGCCAATCAATTTTCGGGAACCGACCAAGAACGAATAGCAGATTTCCAAGCCATGATTGATAACCCAAAAATTGATACAATCATCTGTGCCCGTGGCGGATATGGCACTTCAAGGCTAGTGGATAAATTAGATTTCTCATCGCTTAACAACCATTTTAAATGGATTGTAGGCTATAGTGATATTACTGTCTTGCATAATGCTTTGGCCAAAATAAACTTACCATCATTGCATGCTACCATGCCAATTAATTTCCCTGAAAATGACAGTGATTCGCTAAGTTACCTAAAACATCTTTTATTGAATGGCAAATTTCCACACTATCATTTTGAAAGCCATGTATTAAATCGCCAGGGTGAAACCGAAGCCCCCATTGTGGGGGGAAATCTGTCGGTACTGTATCATCTGCGAGGCACCCCCTTTGATTTGGATGTCACAGATAAAATTCTATTCATTGAAGATTTAGATGAATATCTGTATCATATTGACAGAATGCTTATTAACTTTCGTCTTGCCGGATGGTTTAATAAGATAAAAGGACTCATTATTGGCGGCATGGAAAATATGCACGACAACACCATTCCTTTTGGTAAAAATGCCCGCGAAATAGTGGCTGACATTGTGAAAGATTGCCATTTTCCTGTTGCATTTATTGACGGCATTGGTCATACCAAAAGAAATTTACCGTTAATTTTAGGCATGCCTGTAAAGATGAGGGTGGACGACAGTGGAAGTAGCCTCCATTTTAGGCATTGATTACGCTTACTTACCACAATCGAGGACACTTGCGGTAGCGGGGCATTCGTTATTTCTTTTTCAATGTATAATTATTTCCGATTTTAATTAATTTCCAACTTTTGTTCAATTTTAGATGCCAACCATCTCCTTTAACTATTGTATCTGTAATTTCAGTTGGGTCAGAAACAGTAACTTTTTGCCAATTCTTACCTAATAAAGCCCCATTTTCTGCAGTTAATACTCCCCAATTATCTGTAATCCTTAGATTTGGATATACTGTCCCTAAATCTTTAAACGGCATAATGTTTCTTGGGTCAAACTTAATATTCATATTTTCAAAATGAATTATTAGAGTAGGATTTTTTTCAAATTTCGTTTCAAATTCTGCCATCAATTTTTTCCGTTCATTGTATCTCTTTGTTTCAAAAGCTGAGATCTCATTAAAGCCGTATTCATCTTTAATGCTATTTATCGTATCTTTTAAGTCAGTAGGAATAGTTCCTTTGAAAAAGTTCGTAATAAAATCGGTTAAGTTTGTGCTTTTTAATATTTTTTTATTCCAATTTGGATTCTTCAATTTCATAAAATAACCATAAACAGGAATGGTTACATAGGAAAACGACCTGACAAATGTGGGGTTACTGTAAAAATCATTTATCGCTTTTATATAATGCTTTTTTAGCTCTTTATCGGTTCTGCCGCTCAAAATAGAACCTGTATATTCTGCTAACCCTTCTTTAATATCTAAAGTATTTTCTGCTTCTTTCGCACCGGGATAAAGTTCATATCTGTAATGTCTGAAAAGTATTGCGTCTTTGATATGTTTTTGTCTAATGGCTAAACTGTCTGATTCCAATGCTTTTGTTAGTGCTATTAATTCCAGTTTCAAAAAAATCCTTCCATTTAAATCATCTAAATGATTGCTTTGTTTCGTAATCAGATTTGCAAATCCAATATCCGGTTGAATTCTATGGAATAGTTCGTGTATAATAAGATTTTGCCTTTCATTATAGTCTTTTGGTAGAGGTAACATAACCATTGACCATCTTTTCCCGTTCCAATCAAAAGCTGTATTTGCAATATTAATTTCTTTGGGTAAAATTCCAGTATACATGTTCCCATCTTTTTTTAGAAAACCTTTGGTATCAGGTTCATTGGCAATAATTATTCTGTCCTTTTGATTTATAAAAAGTAGAGGGCCATAAAGCGTATGGTTCCAAAGATTCACATTTTCTTTTTTGGACAGGTATTCTTTCAGATTTTTAAAAATATTCTCAAATTTCTGTAATTGACTTTTACTGATGTTAACCGAACTGTTTTTTGTTACAGTAGAATTACAACCCAATAAAGAAATTGCAATCAATAAAACTAAAAAATTTTTAATGTTTTTCATTTTATTCTCTTTTTGTTTAATGACGCCAACGATTTATATAACCGGACAATTCCGTTTATTTCAATTATATTTACACCTCCCAATAATCCTTTATTTATAGGTGTTTTGGTTAATATTTTGTCTTTATTCGTTAAAATATTTATCATCCCTCTTTAAGAGGGACTATTTTTACTTTCTGCAAATATAAACATTTTTTCATTAAAACAAACATTTTAATGAAAAATAATTTTGGAAGTAGTTTATTGTTTGGTGAAAACACCTGACAGGAGCAAGATTTATAATTAGTCAATTAATTTAGATTTCTCTCTTCGTTCGGAATGACAAAACCGCGTTTTGTTGTCATACTGATCCCGCCTAAGGAGGGAGAAGTATCTTTTATACCAAACTAACCCGATATTTTTTTGACAGTTTGTCTCGTACTTGTTTCGGAAGCCTGTTTCGAAATGGGTTTCCCGCATTACTTCCCACTATCCATCGTACTACTTGTTCCGAATTTTCGGAATTCATACAATTCACAAAGTAGACTTATCATGATTATAAAATTTATATACTGCTTCTTATTAAACATACGAGTATTATTTGAATTTATGAAAAGACAGTAAGAAAATTTTCTTTTATCTTTTCTTTTACCCCTTTTATGTCTATTGGCTTGCCCAATTCTTTTTGCAGCGAAGTAACGCCTTTGTCTGTAAATCCACAAGGATTGATATAGGAAAAATATTTTAAATCAGTATTGATATTAAAAGCAAATCCATGCATCGTGATTCCTCGACTGACCCTTACGCCGATAGCACAAATTTTACGGACCTTAGGCGTGTTGATATCTAACCATACACCCGTGGCACCCGCTAATCGTGTGGCATTGATATCGTATGCTTTAAGGGTTCTGATAATGGTTTCTTCAATTTGATAAATATATTGTTTTACACCAAGACCAAAATCTTCAAGGTCTAATATAGGATAACCGACAATTTGTCCCGGGCCGTGATAAGTAATGTCTCCGCCACGATTAATGTGATAGACTGTAGCATGAATTTTCTCTAAAAAAATTTTATCGACCAGTAAATTGTTATTGTTCCCTGATTTTCCGATAGTAAAAACATGCGGATGCTCACAAAAAATAAAATTGTTTTCAAGCGGTAAATGTAAATCAAATTTGCGATGCTGTGCTAATTCAAGAAGTTCTTCTTGTCTGTCCCAAGCCGTTTTGTAGTCTGTGGTGTGCCAGTCCTGAAAGGTTATCTTTTCCATATTGCAGAATAAATTAAAAATATCGTTTTAACAGATTCCACCACCGTGTCGGGATTTTCTGATTACTAGCCATTTTATAGTCCTGATAAGAGGCGGAGATAATAATATTTTTCTTTTTCTTTCCCGGGATTTCCATCCACCAACGCCCTGTCAGATTACTTTTGTAAAAAATAAAATGTTTGTTATATTCCTCATTGATAACAATATACCGTTGAATGTTTTGTCTCTGTATTGATGGATGTTCTTCTACATGCCCTGTAAATCCATCCAAGTTGAGCCAAATAGCTTGAGCAAGCAAAAATGCTGATTGACCATTATTGTCTTTTTTGGCATCGTAACCTGTAAATGAAAGAATTTTATTTCTACATCCCAATCCGGCAAAGTATGACATGTTACAAAACTCTTGAGATGAGAAGCCGTTAGGGGATGGTTTTTCTGCTGCTGAAGCATCTTTCTGACAAACAGCATTCAATGACATGGTAGCCCAATCGGCATCACGAAAATACGGCTCCGCTTCTTGAATCTTGTTTTTAATTTCCGAAAGGCGAACAAATTCCATGAAATGCTTTTTGCCCCGTTCAATTTGTGCCCAGGAGGTCAGATAATTTTGAAACCCAAGTAATCCAAAATTCAAATAAAAACCGGCATCTTCAGTCATCATCTCGAACTTATCAAAGTCTTCAAAATGATTATTAACCATCAATACCGTAGTGTCAGGATAATAAGATGAAAAAGTTTTGGCCACACTCGTTGGCAACGAACTTTCAGTTAGCATTATAACACGAATATTAGCCTCAAACAGTGTTTCCAAAACAATGTGAATCCCGGATTCATAATCCTGAATATTAGATGGGACTTTAAAGTTTCCGAGGTCATAGAACGAAACGGTACCTTTGAGTTTTGCTAATCCGTATAATTTCCGGCGGATAGTAATTGTTCCTTTCAGAAATTCTTTAGTGTTTTTCTGAAAATCAGGTAATACAAAAAGAACAACACCCGCCTCTTTCAATAATGGTTTTTTTCTAAAAAGTTCAGCGTTATCGTGAATTTGTGAAGTACTCAATAATGTTTCTTCCGAATTGGCAAAGAATGTCTTATCAAACGCTATTTCAACAGGATTAAAAAAATCGGTTAAATCAATCATAAGCATTCATTTCAATGGAACGGAAATCTATAGGGGTTGTTATTTCTTCCTCGTTTTTTTCTTTGTCTCGCCGGTGCTATTAATTATTTCCATACATTCATCATAAGAAAGGTCTTTATCTTTTAGTTTTTTCGGAATCTTAAAATTCTTTTTCTTATATTTAATATAAACGCCCCAACGACCGTTAAGTACTTGTAAGTCTTTATCGTTAGAAAATTCTTTGACAATTTTTTTGCTATCGGCTTCACGTTTAGCTAATATTATTTCTATCGCACGCTTTTCTTCCACGCTGTAAACCGATTCGGTTTTGGGAATGGAATAAAACTTATTATTGTGTTTCAGATATGGGCCAAACCTACCAATAGCTGCGGTAATATCACCATCTTCAAACTGCCCCACCGTACGAGGCAAATCAAATAGCTTTAATACATCATCCAGTGTAACCGATGAAATAGAGAGTTCTTTTGGCATTGGAACAAATTTTGGCTTTTCTTCATCGGTAACTTCCCCCAACTGAATATAAGGTCCGTATTTGCCAATTTTTGCGGAGATAGGTTTCCCTGTTTTAGGGTCTTTCCCAAGGATATGTTCGCCGGATTCTTTTTTGGCATTTTTTTCTGTAAAGATTATCTGCTCATGAAAATTTTTATAAAAATCGGCAATCATCTTCTCCCATTTTATTTCACCTTCAGCAATGGCATCAAATTGTTTTTCAACAGATGCTGTAAAGTTATAATCCACTATTTCAGGAAAATTTTCAACTAAAAACTTATTGACAACAACCCCTGTATCTGTGGGTATTAATTTAGCTTTTTCAAAACCATAATTTTCTTTCTCTGTTTTTTCTTGTATCTTTCCATCGCTCAGCATCAAGTGTGAAATTGTCCTTGTTTTACCCTGGACATCTTCTTTTACAACATATTTCCGGGTCTGAATAGTGTTAATTGTCGGTGCATAAGTTGATGGTCGGCCGATGCCGAGTTCTTCCATTTTTCGAACTAAACTAGCTTCAGTATAACGGGGAGGATGTGTTGTGAACTTTTGAATAGCAGAAATCTGTTGCAAGGATAAAGATGTATTTTTCTCTATTTTAGGCAAAATAGTCGTTTTGTCATCGTCTTCGTTATCCTCATCTTTCGATTCCATATACAGTTTCAAGAATCCGTCAAATTTTATTACTTCACCTTTGGTTGTCCAATAATAATTTGCTTTAGGATTGTTTTCAATTTTTATTAGTGTGCGTTCAAATTGTGCATCAGCCATTTGCGAAGCAACGGCACGCTTCCAAATAAGCTCATAGAGTCGTTTCTCGCTAGCATTTCCCGAAACTTCTTTGTTCTCAATGTAGGTAGGACGAATGGCTTCGTGGGCCTCCTGTGCCCCTTTGGATTTTGTGTGAAACTGCCGTGTTTTTGAATATTTTTTACCAAATTCGTTCTCAATGACTTTCTTGGCAACACCAATTGCTAAATTAGATAAATGCACGGAGTCTGTTCTCATATAGGTAATCAATCCGGACTCATATAATTTTTGTGCTACTTGCATGGTTTTGCTAAGCGAATAACCTAATTTACGACTGGCTTCCTGTTGCAGTGTGGAGGTAGTAAATGGTGGTGCCGGAGACCGTTTGGCATCTTTCGTTTCTATTGATGTTACTAAAAATGCAGCTTGCTTGCAACTATCTAAGAATGTTTTTACTGTTTTTTCATCGGGCAAGTTTTTCGAAAGCACTGCTGCCAGTTTAAAGTCCTTTCCTTGTGACGACCCGAAAAATTCTGCTTTTACTTTGAATGAGGCAACGGGTTTAAAATTTTTAATTTCTTCTTCACGCTCTACAATAAAGCGAACGGCAACAGATTGAACCCTACCGGCAGAAAGCGACGGTAATATTTTTTTCCACAAGATAGGCGAAATCTCGTAACCAACTAACCGATCTAAAACACGGCGAGCTTGCTGAGCTTTCACAAGATTTAAGTCAATATCGCGTGGATTTTTAATCGCCTCCAAAATAGCATTCTTTGTAATTTCGTGGAAAACAATGCGTTTCGCCTTATCTTTTGATAATTTCAAGGTTTCTTGTAAATGCCACGAAATAGCTTCTCCTTCGCGGTCTTCATCAGATGCCAACCAAATTTGATTATGAGATTTTACGGCTTTCTTTAGCTCGGAGACCAACTTCTTTTTGTCATCCGGTATTTCGTAAATAGGTAAAAAATCATGCTCAACATCTATGCTTAAATTCTTCTTGGCCAAATCTCTGATATGTCCATAGCTTGATTTTACCTCAAAATCTTTCCCCAAGAATTTTTCAATGGTTTTGGCTTTAGCCGGTGACTCAACAATTACAAGATTTTCTTTCATGTGTTCGTTTTTGCAAAAATTTGTGCAAAATAACATAAAAGCTTTGGGATATTCAATAGAATAACGAAATAAGTCTTAAAATGGGAATATAAGTTACTAAGATTCAGACAGGAACAATATTCTACTTTTTTGTATTGGAAGAACAACTTTCACAAGAAGAAGCCAAAATTTCGTCTTTTACTTTTTTGCGTTCAATAGCATCCAAGGTTTTGGGACAATAAATACCTGCTTTTTTTAATTTTTTATTTCCGCCAATACTTGTGTCCGGGAAAACCTCGGATTGTCCGGTTATCATTTTAGATGTAATGTTTTTTATTGCTAATAAAAGAACAGCAACAGCAACAAAACCAATGGAAAGCAGTGTGATAGTTATCATCTTCATTATTTTATTTCTTCATATTCTATAAACTCGTCATCATCATTTTTGTTCCGTTTTTCTTTCGCTTTATATTCTACGGTTTGCTCTTTTGTATGTTGTCCATATTTTTTTCCCATTTTGCGATTCAATAGCCACATAATAAATTTAAGCAGATAGGGGAAACTAATGCGGATTACCCATCCAATAAAAAAAATAATAGCAATAATGTAAAGGAGACGAACCATTAAAAAAATTATGATACAAAAATAAAACAAAAAGCGAATATGGTTTTATAAATCCGGGATTTTATTTATGTGTTTAGTTACTGTATTAAAATCCATATTATTTTTTACTTACCACAAGCGAGGACACTTGCGTTAGCGGGGGATTTTGAAACGATTATTTTTCAATTATTTCTTTCACTTTTGTTTTTAATTCATTCACATTTGGTAGATATTTCGAAACTATCAGTTTTGCTTTATCATTAAGCATTGAATATTCAACCATTATTTCATCTTTTTCTTCTGATAGTATTATTCCAATCGGTTGATTATCATTAGTATCATTTATCTCTTTCTCATAATATCCAAGATACAATTTCATTTGACCAATATGCTCATATTCAACTTCTCCAATTTTCAAATCAATTAAAACAAAACA
>Ga0114934_10000304_pt1 | contig 31208 bp, 33 predicted proteins | sample 4SBtaG_2_FD_99695 | JGI IMG/M metagenome (GOLD analysis project Ga0114934, IMG submission 99695) | Deep subsurface microbial communities from Kolumbo volcano to uncover new lineages of life (NeLLi) - 4SBTROV10_white metaG | ecosystem: Environmental > Aquatic > Marine > Volcanic ...
TCCTCCGCGAGCACAACCTGATAACCTGCAGACTCCAAAGTTCCCTTCAGTACTACGCGCTGAACCTTGCTGTCATCCGCTACCAGAATTTTTACCGCTGGTCCAGTGAGAGTCAGCTGTTCTTCCTGCGCCAACTCTGACATAATCAGACCACTGAAAACAATTTGTCAAAATTGGCAATTTCGAGAATTTTTCGAACTGAGGCATTGGCATTGATAATTTTAACATTGTCTCTTTGATCGCCAACCTTATCCCGTAATACCAGCAACATTCCCAAGGCTGAACTGTCAACGTATTCGGTCGCGCGAAGGTCAACGACAAATTGTTTTATCGCTGCCGGAGCCTTATCGAAGGCCGAACGAAAATCCTGGTGTTGGCTAAAATCAAAACGACCTGAAATGCTTATGGTCGCTTCGTGTCCACTGCTGCTTAATCTTGTATTAATACTCATATGCTTCACTCTTTTAGTTCATGGTTTCTATTCAGCCTATTGGATATTCACGGCACAGATATCACAACTGTTCAGAACGCCTAATAGCATCCCTGTAGACTGTGCTGCACATCCTCTCGCAACACTCTGAACAGCCGAACAAGCTACACCTGTCATTCAAAAACACTGAATCATTATCTTTACACTGGTTAATAATCCTTCTTTTAAAACATCTCGATTTCGCCCTGCTCCATAGAACTCTGTTGTACAACTTTTGATCGTTGTTGGCGTTGCGCTCGTATCTCCACGAGCTTATTTCTTTCCGACTCCAATTCGGGAAGCCAGTCCTGGTAACTACTTTCAGGCAAATCACTAATCGCCTCACCGACCTGTTGAATAAGACGTGGGATACTTTCGCTCTCTTCAATAACCCCTTCAACTAACTGACGGGACAAATCTTCAAACTGCAAGCCTCTGACTGCGGATCCAACACTACCCTCTATTTTGTTACTCAAAGAAGACACATGACTCAATCTTCCTGCAAGTGTCTCATTCAATGAACTGATTTCATTCATCATATCGTTGACCCGCGATTTTGACTCTATCGCAAAAGTCATATCTTTAGAGGCCAGTCCTTCTACCCGGCTAATCACTTGTTCAATATTTCCTCTGGATTCTTTAATGACTCCTCTTATTTGTACACTAAAGTCATCTGAATGCCGGGATAATGAACGAACCTCGTCCGCCACAACCGCAAAGCCCCGACCCGCCTCACCCGCACGCGCCGCCTCTATTGCAGCGTTTAGCGCAAGTAAGTTAGTTTGATCAGCGATTTGTTGCACACCCAGTAATAATTTTTCAATTCTCCCCATAAAATCACCGATCTGGTTAATATGGTGAACCATCTCCATGCTTTCCTTACTGGTTTTCAACAAATTATCGACGAAATAATGCAATACTTTTTCTGTTTCAACGACAAAATCCTGGATATTCAAGCCAGCACCTCCGTCCGATCCAGCCGCCTCAGAAAGATTATTCATCAGACTGGAAACCTCAGAATTCTGCTCATATGAAAGAGTATTGAGGTCATTAAAACTGGTATTCATGGTAGACACAGCGTCTGCAACCACGTTTTTTACCTGTATGAGTTCTGCTCGATACTCACACAGATCTTCATTAACCACTAATTCCAGTTCGGACAAAACCGATTGAATGCCCGCTTTTAGCTGCAATGGCGTATCGTCCTCAATTCTGGCAACAGTCGACGGTTTACGGGCATATAATAAAGCGGCTATCAACCATATTGACGAATGCAAAAATATCAGCACCGACAACCTCATTCCTGTATAAGCAACCACAGGAAGCACCATAAAAGCTCCACTGGCTAAAACAGGAAGGAAAAAACATTTTGTCGCTGAATTCATTTTTAAATCTTATTGTTTGGCTACCATTGCACACGGATTATCAATTCATCTTTGCCAATATACTTTGGCCAACCTTGCTGAGTGGTAACACCTGATCAGTACATCCTAATCTGTACGCTTCACCGGGCATTCCCCACACGACACTCGTGGCCTCATCCTGAATAATAGTAGATGCTCCGGCATTGTGCATTTCCTGCATACCTTTAGCACCATCAGCACCCATACCCGTCAACAAAACACAGATGGCATTAGCACCGACATTTTTAGCCATAGAACTGAACATGACATCGACCGAAGGTTTATGCCGATTTACAGGAGCGCCATCATCCAGAACGGCCACATAGCGGGCGCCGTTTCTTCGAATCAGTAAGTGTTTATCACCCGGTGCAATATAGACATTTCCAGGTAATATGGCCTGGTTGTCTTCAGCAATGCAGACTTTCATCTGCGAGATATCACTGACATGACGGGCAAATGACTTACTGAAAGACGCGGGTAAATGCTGACTGATAACAATTGCAGGCATGTTCGCCGGTAATTCACATAACACATCCTTGATTGCTTCTGTCCCTCCGGTTGAAGCACCGATACCTATAATCTTATCCGTAGTATTAATTTTTTGCCGACCGCATGCCAGCTTGTTGTCACTGGCCACACTCATACCCGTGGTTCCGTTTGCAGCCACAGCATCAACATGTCTGGCGGCCCTGCCGAAATTTCGTGATTTTGATGCGATTTTTATCTTTGCATGGATCTCTTCCGCATAGTCATTCAGACCATGGGACACGTCAATTTTTGGCTTGGCGATAAAATCCACCGCACCCAGACGCAATGCGTTCAAAGTCACCTCAGCACCCTTTTCTGTCAAGGTGGAGATCATAACCACCGGCATGGGCCGTAATCGCATCAGATTATCCAGGAATGTCAAACCATCCATGCGCGGCATTTCCACATCCAGTGTCAAAACATCCGGCCGCAATGCCTTTATTTTATCTCTGGCGATAAATGGATCCGCCGCAGTATCAATAACTTCCATTTCTTCACTGCTGTTGATGATTTCGGTCAATAACTTACGAACCAACGCCGAATCATCGACAACCAGAACACGTATTTTTTTCATAGCCACAATAGTTCCAAGCATGCCCTAAAACAGTTCAACTTCACTCTCAACCCTTTCTTCTTTGATATGGTCCAGATATTCCACTTCAGATTTGACGATCGATTCAGTACCATGGCGTTTCAATTTTTTCACAAGGGAGCGCCCGGTCGCAGGAAAATAAAGCAGCATGCGAGGATAAATGCCGCCCAGATCCTGACCAACAAGTTCAAATCCTTCTGTATTAATATATTCAAGTACGAATTCGATGTTCGTCAAACCAATATTTGCTGCGGAAGCCATCAGGCTACCGCCACCAAAAACCTTTAATTCCAAACACCGCCGTCGCGCACCATGAGACAGAATCGTATTGATTAAATGCTCCATCGCATAATTGCCATATCGGGTCGACTTTCCGACTACAAATTCTTCTTCGTTTTTTCGATGATCTGAAGTTTCCGGTAACATAAAATGATTCATGCCACCAACGCCCGTTGTCGTATCACGCACGCATGCAGATACACAGGAACCTAACACGGTAACAATCGCTTCATCCTGTTCGGTAACATAAAATTCACCCGGAAGAATGCGCGCGGCGACGCAATTATGTCTCGCATCCCAGCGTCGACGAACATGCTCAAAACCAGGTAAAGACCTAGGCAGTTTCGTATTCGACTTCAACAGTTGCATTCTTGGCTCCGTTTCGATAAATGGTTTTTCCAACCAGATCAAACTGATTCGTTATCCGATGTAATGTTTCCGAATGACCTATAAACAGACAAGAGTCCTCCGCGAGTATGTCAGAATAACGGCCAACTAATTTTTCCTTGGTCTCATTATCGAAATAAATCAACACATTTCTGCAAAATATAACGTCAAAAGGCCCATTCATCGGCCAGGATTTCATAAGATTCAATTGTGAAAATTTAATAATTGATCTCAGCCTTTCATCAACACGAACCTTATTTTCCTGACCACCTTTACCTTTTTTGAACCAACGTTTGACTCGCCGATCATCCAGACCCTCTATTCGGTCTTTTGTATAAACCCCGGTGGAAGCCTTTGATAACACGTCGGTATCAAGATCGGTCGCCAGAATTTTAATATCCCAGCTACTCGGAACCTGCTCAAGCAGAGTCATGGCAATTGAATAAGGCTCCTCTCCTGTGGAACAACCGGCCGACCAGATACGAATACGCCTGGACGCTGCATTTCTTTGCATCAGCTCAGGAAGAATTGTTTTGCTTAAAAATTCAAAATGATGATTTTCTCTGAAAAATGAGGTCAGATTTGTCGTAATCGAATTAATAAACTCGGAAAACTCCGCTCCGCAGCCCTTCGACAGTACCTGGCAATACTCAGAAAAATTCGACAACCCCAGGCGGCGCAGATGTTTACACAACCGGGAGTAGAACATGTCATATTTATCGTCTGAAACAACGATTCCGGAATGTTCATTTGACATTTTTCTGAGAAAATCAAAATCCTGCTGACTAAAAGGAAATTCACGTTTTTTCCGATCCATAGCTTTACCGTCTTGTTATCCGCTTCAACTGTTAACACCCAACAGGTCTACCACACCAAGCATTCTTGCTGAATCCATAAACTGTTCGGAAGCATTAGAAATTCGATATTGCTGATTCGATGCATTTGTTTCCTTTAACAATGCGATCAGCAATTGCAGTGTCGTGGTATCGACCGATTCGACATTGGAGGCATCAATTTCAAATGAATCACGTTGCTGCAGTATTTCAACGAACCGGGAATGCAACGCACCAACACTTTCAATATTGAGGACAGAATTTAATTTTAGAGTATCACCCAGATCTTCTGCAGGCATCGAATCAGGTCCCCGAGAAACGGCTTCTGATTCACTGGAATCTTCATCCGTATCACTATCCATCCATTCCAATGGATCTTTATTAAAACCCTTTTTATTACTCGTGTTTGTCATGCCATCAACCTTTCACCAATCAGATCTTCCGCCAGTTTTCGGAAATCCCGTGCTGCACCACTTCCGGGTCTTTGTTCAACAACCGTCCTTCCGATTCCGGTACATTCCGCTACCAACGCCGCTTCTCGAATTGGCGTCGCCAAAATGCTTTGCGGAAAATGCTTTTTAACACTTTGTAAAACATTTCGAGCTAAACGTCGATTCTTGTGAAACCGAGCCATCAACAACCAAACCCGAAACACTCGGTTCAATTTTTTTTCGAAAAGACGCACAGTACGAATCATTTGAGAAAGACCCTGCAACGCAAGATATTCCCCTGTCATCGGAATCAAAATCTCATCGGCTGCGTGCAAGGCGTTCCATGCCAGTTGCCCCGCTGACGGAGGGCAATCCAGGAGGATAAAATCGCGATCATCAAAACGGCCCTGCATCGCTGTGTGCAACAATTCTCTATGTTGGTTACCACAGCCTTCTTCGATCCCGGACAAACGCTTGCCAGCCGAGATCAACTGCAAACCATCACGGGCATTGACGATGGATTTTCCAATGTCTTCGCCATCCAGCAATGCACTATCAACTCCAGTCTTCACATCATATTTCCCCAGGCAAAGCGCCAGATGGTTTTGTGGATCCAGGTCGATTACAGCCACATTGCAGCCAGCCAAGGCTAATGCATGCCCCAGGTTCGCAGTTGTTGTCGTCTTTCCGACTCCTCCCTTAAAATTAAGGATTGCGATAATTCGAGGCATCAGTTTCGCACTTCTACCGTTGAAAAGTCGCTTGGATCCAATAGTTTATCGACATCCAGCAGCATAACCGTCGGTTTACCAAGAACCATACCTTTCATGTAACGCGTATCCACAATGGGACCCAAATCGGGATTGGGCTGTATCTTGCCCGGCTTTACATCAAGCACATCCGACACAGCATCCGCCACAATCCCCATGACCTGCGTTGATTGTGCTCCAGCTATACTCAAAACGATCACTACAGTGACGGCTGTATATTCAACATCGTCCAGCCCAAAACGAGCTCTGAGGTCAACAATAGGTACCATGACCCCTCTCAGGTCGAGCATACCGCGAATATAATTCGGCGTATTTGGCATCTCGCGTACTGGTTCCCACCCCTTTATTTCCTGAACCTTCAAGATATCTACACCGTACACTTCACCAGAAAGTTCGAAGGTCAAATACTGTGCCGTTGCCATATCATCGAGTACATCTGCTTGCATCTTCGTTTCCTATCGGGTGACACCTAAAGGCAGTCCAAAAATCGAACCATCTGCTGAATTACAAAATTAAACCCACGACTCAACCTAAGTTAAAATTCTTCCCATTCCTGATCGTCAATGGCTTCCGCCGCCGATGAAGTCGATACAGGAATTGCAGGCGGGTTGGCACGTGGGGCAGGCTTTGAGGGCTGTTGCCGAGCTTCAGGAGACGCTGATACTGCACTGTTCTTGCCCTGTTTTATTTTGAAAAAACCCAGCAAATTGACCATATTGCCGGACTGCTCACTCATGGAAATACTTGCTGCTGAGGCCTCCTCAGCCAGTGCGGCATTCTGCTGCGTTATGCGATCCATTTGTGTCACTGCCTGGTTGACCTGTACGATACCTTCCGATTGTTGCTGACTGGCCGCAGCAATTTCCGCAACGAAATCACCCACTTTTTTTACGCTGCTAACTATTTCAGTCAACATTTCTCCGGAATCATGAACCAACTCAGCACCGACACGTACTTTTTCCACGCTACTTTGAATTAACTCTTTGCTTTCTTTTGCAGCAGTTGCACTTCTTTGCGCAAGATTTCGAACCTCGGTCGCGACAACAGAAAAGCCTCTTCCCTGATCACCCGCCCGGGCGGCTTCAACCGAAGCATTCAAAGCGAGCAGATTGGTCTGAAACGCGATCTCGTCAATCACACTAATTATTTCTGCAATTTTGGCACTACTGGTATTGATTTCATCCATAGCCGTCACTGCTCGATTAACCACATTACCCCCATTCTCTGCCAGTTCGCGGGCAGTATTGGCAACATCGTTTGCCTGTTGGGCGTTATCGGCATTGTTTTTTACAGTGCTGGTCAGTTGATCCATACTGGACGCCGTTTGTTCAAGGCTGGATGCCTGTTCATCAGCACGCTGCGACAAATTGTTATTCCCTGTTGCGATTTCCTGAGAGGAATTATTGATAAAATCCGCAGTATCCCGGACTTGCCCAAAAATACTGCCCAGCTTATCCTGCATCGAATTGATCCCTTCTTTTATCGATGCATAGGTGCCGTCATAGTCATTGGTAATTTTATCCTCCAAATCTCCCGAAGACATCGACGATATGACATGGTCAATATCACTGAACACCGATTCGACAGAATCAGCTAACAGGTTAATACCGTTGCTTAAATCCGCAAAGAATCCCTGTTTTCCGGCTACGTCCAATCGACTGCCAAGATTGCCTTTTTGCACGGCTTCAACAATGCCTGCTATTTCATCCTGTATATGAACCTGCTCGGTACGATCCAGCCACTCCACGACCGACCCTAAACGTTCACCCTGATCACCTGTCACCGGATTCGCGGTTATAAGGAAATGCCGCCCACCAATGACCAAAGATGTTTCAACAGTCCCTTCCAGTTTTTCTAATTTCTTACGCTGAGCCTCGGATTCGGCAAAAAACAAATCGATATTTGCACCAAACAAAGAATGAGTATCGAAATCAGGCAGATCTTTGCGAATATCGTCTTGTGCATTACTAAACATTTCTTTGACGCCATCATTAAGATAAATGATGTTGCGCTCGGTATCCGCAACCATTACATTAGTCGACGCGTTGTCCAATGCCTGTTTCAGCCTGTTGGTGGCAACCGCTACAGTCTGAATTTCGTCAAGATCATAATTCAACTTGACCTGCATACCCTGCATAGCGCGCAGCAGGTCTCCCAGATCTCCAGGTGTGCTGATATCCAGATCATTACGAAATTCGCCGTCGGTTAAACGATATAAAGCATTGGTAATCTGATCCAGAACTGTCTTTAAATGACGGCTCAATGAAAATCCCACGAACCCGATGAAAGCCATCGAAGCCACGACAAGACCGGCCACAATATAGTTTGCCTGCATTGCAAAAACCAAGGCTAGCGCAACCCAACCCAACATCGAGATCGACATCGTCACACTCATTTGCTTTGCGAAAGGCAGTTTTGAGAAAAAACCAAGTCGATCCATAAACTTCCGTTTTGGACGTAGACTTTTCTTACCGGTAATGACCCCACGATAAAGTTCTTCCACATCAGAAATTTGATGACGGTTCGCCGGATAACACACGAATAAAACTTCATCAACTTTGAAGTTTTTATAGATCGGGGTGATATTGGATTGCAACCAAAGATGATCACCGTTTTTACAGCGGTATTTGAGCAGACCTTTCCAGGGAAAGCCCTGTTTCACGGTCTCCCATAAATGATTATAGATCGCAGGAGGAATATCCGGGTGTCGCAAACTCTCCTCGCCCACTCCAACCACTTCCTGATCTACATAGCCCAGAATTTTTAGAAACTTATCGTTACAATAACTAAGCTGCCCCTTCAAATTAGTTTTTGTAACCAATAAATCCGCTGGGTCCACTGGTACTTCACGATTTGTCACCGACATATTTGCATTCATAACCTATTACCTTTAATACAACCTTGATATAAATTCACCGAAGCAACGATACTCTCGGAGAACCACGCTTTTGCCTTATTTTCAATTAATCCGCCTGACTCACTCCATTCAACTGCATCAATTTGTCCACATTTAAAACCCTGATCATGCGATCATTTGCTGTAGCTAAACTCGAAATAAACTGCGTATTCACTTTCTCCCCAAATTCTGGTGCTTTCTGTAACAGAGACTTTTCGACATCGGCAACATCTGAAACAGAGTCAACGATCATGCCCATGATTTTTGATTCTTCGTCTTCATGAACCTGTACAATTATTACCGCAGTAATCTCTGTAGTTTCAGCCGATTCAAAACCAAAACGCTCTCTGAGATCGATCACTGGAACAATCGCACCGCGAAGGTTCAGCACACCTTTTTCATAATGAGGTACATTCGGAATCCTGGAAACAGACTCCCAACAACGAATTTCATGTATCCTTAAAATATCTATCCCATATTCTTCTTTACCCAGCTTAAAAGTCAGAAACTGTATCAATTCGGGCTGATTGTTCGGAACGCCGTTTTCGTTTGCGTCACCTGAATCTGTATGTGCGACCTGACTATTCATTGGTTATCACTAGACTTAATATTAATAAAAATCATCAGGCGGCTGATTTGTTTGTATTGAACTGAGTGGATAATGTCATTAATCCTGGTATATCCACGATCAACGCCACCGACCCATCGCCCATAATCGTCGCCCCGGAAATTCCATCGACCCGTTTATAATTGGTTTCCAGGGATTTGATAACCACTTGGTGTTGTCCCAATAAATCATCTACAAGCAAGCCAAAGCGAACACCCTGTGCTTCCACCACGACCAGTAATCCACCTGACAAATCCTCGACCTTGGGGTTTGGAATCGAAAAGATTTCGTGCATTCTTACGATAGGGAGATATTCTCCACGTAATTTGAAGGTTTCTCCGTTGCCGGCAACGTTGTCTATCATTTCTTCGTGTAATGAAATCGATTCGATAATAGAAATCAATGGAACAATATAAACTTCATCACCCACAACGATAGACTGCCCTTCCAATATGGCCAAGGTCAGTGGCAAATTAACAGAAAATACCGAGCCCTTACCCAGCTCCGATTTAATTTCAATGCCACCTCCTAATGACTGAATATTTCTTCGAACCACGTCCATGCCAACGCCACGACCAGATACATCACTAACGACTTCTGCTGTGGAAAACCCCGGCATCATTATTAATTCGTAGGCCTGTTTATCCGATAGAATTTCATCTTCTTCGATCAATTCGCGTTCTACAGCTTTTTCTCGTAACTTTTCGGCGTTCAAACCTCGGCCATCGTCAGATACTTCTATGACAATACTTCCACCCCGATGAAAAGCATTCAGATGAACAATACCCGTTTCCGGTTTTCCAGCCTGTATGCGTTCTTCCGGACCCTCCAGACCATGATCCAGACTATTGCGGATTAAATGAACCAATGGATCACTGATCATTTCAATCACACTTTTATCAACTTCGGTGGTTTCTCCCGAAAGTTTTAATTCTATTTTTTTGTTCAACTTGGTACTCAGGTCATGAACAAGACGGGGGAATCGACTGAATATAAAACTGACGGGCAGCATACGTATATTCATCACGCTTTCCTGAAGCTCGCGGGTATGGTGTTCCAATTGTGCCAATCCACTTTGTAATTGCTCAAGTTTATTGACTTCAAAATTCTCACCGATCAGACCCAGCATAGACTGAGTAATGACCAATTCTCCAACCATATTAATTAAAGTATCGATTTTGTCAGTTTCAACCCGAATGGAACCCGTATTGCTTTTTTTGCTGGCTGCTTTTGTGCCGGAAGGCTTTTTAGCGGGTGGTTTTTTTGCTTCGGGCTTCGAAGGAATCTCTGCACTGGCAGCGACTGTATTGCCAGAAACCGGTTCGGCTGGTTTTTCCACCGCTGGAATACTTTTTGCGGCATTTTGTTCGTCCAGAGAGCGAACCGCAAAATCGCAATCATCTTCCACCCAGTCAAAAATATCATCAATATCCGTGCGATCAATGAGACCTTTTATGGTCATATCCCAGGATAAATGAAGTTCTTCCGGTACCAGGTCGTGGAACGAAGGCAAACCATGATCATCGACAGTGATTTCTAATTCACCCAATTCAGCAAATTCCCTGAATATCCGAATGGGCTCATTGCCAACTTGCATTAGATTGGGATGAGGACTGAATACAACGTGCCAACCCGCCAATGAACCAGATTCATTTTCGACTGGCTGATCTACCGATTCAGATTGCCCCTTATCTGCATCACTCTCCACAACCGCTGAAAACTCACCACCGAGAATAACATTCAAAGCATCCTGGTCAGCTTTAACTCGATCAAGATCTATTGGGTTTTCATCCTGAATCGCTGTAAGCATTTCACGCAGGCAATCGACAGAACGCAATAAGACATTAACGACATCCTGAGTAACCTGTCGTCTACCGTCACGCATCTCATCCAGCAGAGTTTCCATCACATGGGTGAAATCAGATACTTCGGTAAAACCAAAAGTCCCACTTCCGCCTTTAATCGAATGCGCAGCTCGAAATATTGTATTGATTTGTTCGCTGTCTACATCGCCCTGATCCAATTCCAAAAGCCCGGTCTCCATTATTTCGAGACCTTCGAAACTTTCTTCAAAAAAGACTTGATGGAATTGTGCTAAATCAACAGACATGTTTACCCCTCAGCTTATTTTTATTCAGCCATCAAGTGCGAATCAGCCTAAAACTTTTTTTACGGTTTTCAGTAGTTGATCAGGATTAAATGGTTTTACGATCCAACCGGTTGCTCCGGCTGCTTTACCCAATTGTTTTTTGTCCATACCCGATTCTGTGGTCAACATCAGCATCGGTGTAAACTTATAATCGGGTAAATCCCTGAGATCTTTAATCAAACTGATTCCATCTTTGTTGGGCATGTTGACATCAGTCACTACCAGATCAACTTTACTTGATTTCGCTTTACTCAGAGCATCGTTACCGTCAACCGCTTCGATCACGTCGTAACCAGCGCTCTTCAACGTAAACGACACCATCTGTCTCATGGAACCTGAGTCATCCACCGCCAAAATACTTGCCATCTACTTATCTCCAGAAAATATAAATAAAACTTAGCCATCAGATTTCCAACTCATCACATTCCAGTTGGAATACTAAAAATATAGTCGAGATTTACTGTTTGTGAGGTATTAGCGGGTGAATTTAACTTAAATAAAGATCACCCACGCTAAGACAGGTAATTGATTCAAACTTTTTTTTCGGATTCTTCAATAAAAAACCAATCGCGACGGATCTTTAATGGTTACTACTTGCCCCCTATCGAAACAGCCTTTTATGGGAGACCTGTGGAGGAAGTGTATGCGGCAGGGAAGCCGCATCCAAGCCTACAAGGATGTATTTACGGCGTCTTCCGGAACAGATCACCCATAGAGGGGCGAGCGGTTACCTTTAATGATTGAAGATCAGAGAAATGGGACAAATTCTATTTTGCTTCGAAGTCGATTGTGAAGATATGAGGATAAGGCCGTCCTATAGCGACGAATTCCCTGGTAAAGAAAAAATTTAGATAGATTCAGAACTCTGTTCTGCGAAGAAGTCGACATCCCATAACTTTTCCAGTTGGTAAAACTCGCGGGTCTGGGGCATCATGACATGAACAATAACATCACCCAAATCAACCAATACCCAATCACCGACTAACTCCCCCTCAACACCCAGTGGAATAATCCCAGTTTGCTTAAGACTCTCGACCAGTTGACTCGCCAATGATTTCACATGGCGTTCAGAGGTTCCACTGGCGATAATTAGATAATCAGTGACACTGGTTTTGCCTATTACGTCGATAATTTTGACATCACGACTTTTGCCGTCTTCAAGAATATCTACAACACGTTCTAATAAGTCGTACGACTCCATATATATTTACTCTAAATTGAAATTTTTTACTAACAGTAACTATTTTAATTAAGCTACAAGATAACGATGTTTGGCGTTCTGCAAAAGAATGTTGCGACAAAGCACACACTGAGGGTGTCGCGCATTCCAAACAATCAAGAAACTGTACATGACCACTAAGTCCACTAAGCAGGTACTACTAAAATACACGATCAAACCGGCTATTGCACCGACAACCCCTAAATTTATCGATACAAATTTTCTTTTTTAATGAATTCAAGGACATCATTTGGCAACAAATATCGAGCATTTCCTCCCTGACGAATCAACTCCCTGATCATACTGGAGGATATATCAAGTTGAATGACCGAGTGAAAATACAACAGTCCACAGCTAACATTTCGCATCGCTTGCGGTGATTCTATCTGTTGAAAAACCGCGCCTCGTTCCAGCTCCACAGGTATTTTAGGCAAAAACCCAGGGCGCATCAGCACGACGATGTGAGCGTATTGAAAAAGTTCCTGCCAGCGGTGCCAGGATGTTATATTCAAAAACGCATCAGCACCCAATACTAATATCAAGGCCAGGGTACCAATTTCCCGGCGTATAGACTCCAATGTATCAACCATGTACGAGGGACCATCACGTTGCAGTTCTCGAACATCAATATTCAAAGCACCTTCCATCTGTGTTGCGCGCTTCAACATCTCCAGTCTGAACTCAGCGGAGGCCTGAGGACTGGCTCTGTGTGGCGGCAAACGGCAGGGCAATAAACGCATCTCCTGCAAACCCAACATTTCCCTGATCTCCACCGCCACCCGCAAGTGCCCATGATGCACAGGATCAAAAGTCCCACCCAAAACACCAATCATAGTCGCCTCAAATGTCGCTATTCAGCGTATATTTCTATATGGAGTACAAGCATTGTGGGTAACTACTTGCCCTCTAATCGAAACAGCCCTCTATGGGGGATCTGTGGAGGAAGTGCATGCGGCAGGGAAGCCGCATCCAAGCCGACAAGGATGTATTTACGGCGTCTTCCGGAACAGATCACCCATAGAGGGGCGAGCAGTTACCCTTGTGGAGTACATACCCTCAAAACAAAATAAACCACGTTTCCAGAAGACTATCAAAGAATATATGCCCTCCTGGACATCGAAGATTCACTGCCGAATATGTCCATCGCCCAGAACAACATATTTCATTGACGTCAATCCTTCAAGACCCACCGGCCCACGAGCATGCAACTTGTCGGTACTGATACCGATTTCAGCACCCAAGCCATATTCAAAACCGTCCGCGAAACGTGTCGAGGTATTCACCATAACCGAACTGGAATCCACTTCCCGCAAAAACCTGCGCGCTCGACTGTAGTCTTCGGTCACTATCGAATCTGTATGCGCTGAACCATATTCGTTAATGTGTTCAATCGCAGCATCAAGAGTATCGACGACCCGAATCGACAATATTGGCGCCAGGTACTCGCTTTGCCAATCTTCTTCAGTTGCCGGTTTGCTTTCTTCAATAATCGCGCAGGTTTTTTCACAACCCCTTATCTCAACACCCGCCTGCTGAAATTCCCTGACAAGCTGAGGTAATATAATTTTCGCCAGTTTCTCCGCCACCAACAATGTCTCCATAGTGTTACAGGTACCGTAGCGCTGGGTTTTGGCATTATACGCAACGCGAACTGCTTTTTGTAAATCTGCCCGATCATCAATATAAACATGACAGATTCCATCCAGATGTTTAATTACAGGAACGCGCGCATCTTGAGATATTCGCTCAATTAATCCTTTTCCACCCCGAGGAACAATCACATCGATGAATTCAGGCAATGTAATTAATTCGCCAACCACCGCCCGATCAGTATTTTCAACGATCTGAATGCAGGTTTCCGGTAACTCGACCTGCTTGAGTCCTTGCGCGATGCAGGTCGCGATCGCCCGGTTTGAGAATATCGCTTCAGAACCACCCCGCAATATACTCGCGTTTCCCGATTTCAGGCAAAGCGCCGCCGCATCCGCAGTCACATTGGGACGGGATTCGTAGATAATTGCCACCACCCCAATGGGAACGCGCATGTGGCCCACCTGAATACCCGAGGGCCTGTATACCAGACCCGATATTTCTCCGACAGGGTCAGCTAATGCAGCCACTTCACGCAAGCCACACACCATATCCTGAATCCTGCTTTCGGTCAGTTGCAGACGATCCATAAGCGCAGCTTGCAGATTATTCTGTCGTCCTGCCTGAAGATCTTTCTGATTCTCATTCATCAGCTCTGACTGACCTTTAAGTATTGCATCGGCAATAGCGTTTAAGGCATCATTCTTACGAGCAGAATCAACTCCAGCCAATACCCGCGAGGATTTACGCGCGTTTATACCCAGGGAACGGGTATAAGTTTTTAATTCGTCAAGCATTCGATATTCATCCAATTTTCTGTCCATCAACTAACTTCCCGGATTCCGTTACATTCCATCCGGATTCGGTTTAACCCTCTGTAACCCTGGGTCGGACTTGCAGAATCCGAGATAAAACTAACATCCTGTAGCCTGGATGGAGTGGAACGGAATCCAGAGAATTTTTTCGAAAAAGCGATTTTGGCCCATTAGTCAATCAAATTGACTTGACGCCAGACACATCAACGATCTGCCGCATAGTTTAGCATTAATGGTTTATCGTCAATTTTTAACCCAGCCAGCGCAAAACATAAAACACGCAGAGCTTCCCATACAAAACCGGTGTATAAGCCTTTTATAACACGATCAACGCTTGCAGCGTACGACAACAGACTGTGCAACTCTTTCAATGAAAGCCGTTTCAATGCCTGTTCAAGCAATAATTTCCGATTGTCCCATACATTCTGATTACGAAATGCCTGACTCATTTGAGCACCTTGAAGGGTTTCGAATTCAAGCTTCTCAAGTACTCTGATCTCGCGGGTTAAGGCCCACAAAATCACTGCCGGAGCCACTCCTTGCGCACGCAAATTATCTAATATCCTGTCAATTCGGTAATATTCTTCGCGCAAACTACTATCGACAAGTTCATAAACATCGAAATGCGCACTACTGGTTACCAGTGTTTGTATCGCATCGACTTCAATTTTGCTTGGCCCGTACAATACAAACAGTTTGTCGATTTCCTGCTTAGCCGCCAGTAAATTGCCTTCAACATTAGCAGCAAGCAACGCCAACGCCTGCTTTTCCATGGTCATCCCTTTAGCCTGAATACGTGCCGACAACCAGGGAAGCAACTTTTGCCTGGGTACCGCTGTGATCTGCACAATCAGTCCCTGCTTATCCATTTCGCGAAACCAGGCCGCGTTGCGGCTGGATTTCGACATTTTGCCAACATCAACGAGAAGCATTGTTTCGGGTGGAGGTCGATTCAGATAATCCAGCAAAACTTTCGCCGCCGCCTTATCTACAGAGACGCTTGAAAAACGCAGCTCAAGTAATCGTTTTTGAGAAAACAAGGACAAAGACCTGGATGAATTAATAAACACATTCCAGTCGTAGCGCTTGTCTATGTAAAAAACTTCCCGTTGCTGAAATCCTTGTGAATTCGCATAGCGACGAATTAAGTCAACAGATTCCGTATGCTGCAGAGGTTCTTCTCCGAACACCAGATACACCGAATAGTGCTGTCGTTTCAGGTTTTGTAAAAGCGAGTGAGCAAATGTCCTCATTTCCTGTTCAGGTATTTCCAGGCTATTTTCTACGATAGGAGCGAAGCGCTAATTCTGCGCGCCGAAGCAAACTTCGAGCCGCCTCTTTATGCATTTCTTTGCGTATTAACCCCTCTTCTTCCGATTTGCCGATAACATTAACCTGCGGATTAAAATAATCACGAATGATCTTGATCGTTTGTGGCGCTAAGATAGTCTCACCCTTTGGGGTTTGTAAATCAAAAACCAAAACATAGGTCAGCTCGTATTCGTTGGCTTTTCCACTTTGACTTAAAGAGACTTCACGTCGGCCAAATTGCTCGCTGCTCACATTGATGAGAAAACTGGCTAATTCCAGCTTACGCACGATTCGACCCTCCGACAAGCGCAGTGATTCAGACAAATAGCGCGCAAATCGACTACTATTCGGCAACCCGCGCAAATAGACTGTTTTCATATCAGCCGGCAATTCGATTGGTTTACGCATATGAAAACCGCAGGCCATAAATATCGCGGCGACGCATAATAATATCGAGACTTTTACAGTAATAATTTTCCAGTATTTTTGTTTTAAAGGCATATTTCAAACCACAATATTGACTAGTTTATTAGGTACCACAATCACTTTTCTGACCTGTTTACCCTCAATGAAACGCAATACATTTTCGTCCTGCAAAGCTTGTGATTCTATCGATTCACGCGAAGTCTCAAACGGCATCGTGATTTTACCACGCAGTTTACCATTCACCTGAACCACCAAAGTCAAAGTATTTTGCAGTAATGCGGAATCATCAACCTGAGGCCAGTTCACCTCAATTACATTTCCCGATTGCCCCAGTTGCTTCCATAAAACCTGGCAGACATGAGGAATAATAGGTGCCAGCATCAGAACGACCGATTCCAGTACTTCCCGGCGTATTGCCAATCCTTGATTACCGTTGTCATCAAATCGTGATACTGCGTTCAACAGCTCCATATTCGCTGCTATGGCTGTATTGAATGTAAATCGGCGACCCATATCATCCGTTACTTTGCGTATTGTCTCGTGTAACTGACGACGTAAATCTTTTTCTGCTTCGTTTAATGATGACTTATCCAATGCTTGAACCGGACGCTCTGAATTAACTGTTTCTGCGACCATTCTCCACAAGCGTTTTAAAAACCGGAATGAACCTTCCACACCACTATCCGACCATTCCAGCGATTGTTCTGGTGGCGCGGCAAACATCACAAACAAGCGAACAGTATCCGCGCCGTAGCGATCTATTAAGGTCTGGGGGTCAACGGTGTTGCCTTTCGACTTCGACATCTTAGTTCCATCTTTCAATACCATACCCTGTGTTAATAGATTTGCGAACGGTTCATCAGCATCCACCAAGCCCTCATCACGCAACAATTTGGTAAAAAACCGGGCATAAAGCAAATGCAAAATCGCGTGTTCGATACCTCCGATGTATTGATCAACCGGCAACCAGAAATTCGCTGCCTGATCAAGCATACTGGTATTGTTACCCGCACTGGCAAAGCGAGCAAAATACCACGAGGACTCCATAAAAGTATCAAAAGTATCGGTTTCTCTTTTAGCCGGTTTTGCACATTTCGGACAATGGGTATTTACGAATTCATCCAGTTTTCCCAACGGCGACCCGGAACCGCCCAGATTGACATCTTTAGGAAGTTCCACCGGTAAATCCCGTTCGGCCACCGGCACTGTTCCACAAACTTTACAATAAACAACCGGAACAGGCGCACCCCAGTATCGCTGTCTGGAAACTCCCCAATCACGTAACCTGTAATTAACTTTTCTGTTGCCTTTACCCTCAGTTTCAAGTTTGTCAGCAATCGCATTGAATGCTTGTTCCGAAGTCAGGCCATCAAACTCCGCGGAATTCTGCAGCACGCCTTTTTCTGTAAACGCCTGTTGCAGCACGCAATCGACAGGATCACCGGATTCAGGAACAATGACCTGTCGAATTTGAATGTTATAGCGCTGCGCGAATTCAAAATCACGTTGGTCGTGAGCAGGGACTGACATGACCGCGCCAGTTCCATAACCCATCAGCACAAAATTTGCGATCCACACAGGAACCCGTTCCCCTGATATCGGATGTATAGCGCTCATTTCGGAATCCACACCGCGCTTTTCCATGGTTTCCAAAGCTTCTTCTGACGACTGTGTCTGTATACAGGAATCGAGAAAATCTTGCAGTTTCGGGTTTAATTCGGCGGCTCTTAAAGCCAATGGATGTTCCGCTGCCACTGCAACATAGGTCGCACCCATCAATGTATCCGGCCGGGTTGTATAGACACGCAAAGGAGTCTCATGATCCTCTATCGCAAAATCCATTTCTACACCCTCTGAACGGCCAATCCAATTGACTTGCATGGCTTTAACCTGGTCTGGCCAGCCATCCAGAGTATCAAGCGACTCGAGCAATTCGTCCGCGTACTCGGTGATTTTCATAAACCATTGAGATATTTCTTTGCGCTCTACCGGGGTATCACAGCGCCAGCACGCACCGTCAACCACTTGCTCATTGGCCAGTACGGTTTGATCTTTTGGACACCAGTTCACCGGTGATGTTTTTTTATAGGCCAGACCCTTTTCGAACAAGCGCAGGAAAAACCATTGTTCCCAACGATAATAAGATACATCGCAGGTCGCCAACTCCCGGTTCCAGTCATAAGCAAAGCCAAGTCGCTTAAGCTGATCGCGCATATAGTCTATATTTTCATAAGTCCAGTCAGCAGGGTGTACCCCGCGACTCATGGCCGCATTTTCTGCCGGCAGGCCGAACGCATCCCAACCCATAGGTTGAAGTACGTTTTTACCCTGCATACGTTGATAGCGGCTGATAACATCGCCAATGGTATAGTTGCGCACGTGTCCCATGTGCAACTGACCGCTGGGATAGGGAAACATCGAAAGACAGTAATATTTCTCCTTATCAGGGTCCTCCCGGGCACGAAATATATCGAGCTCCTCCCATTCTGCCTGTACCTCTTGCTCTATCTGTTCCGGCCTGTAAATGTGATCCATTGCGTCTATTTAATTGTTGTTCGGTCAAACCGACAAGAATACCGTATGGCGCGTAAAATCAAAAGTTTGTTAATAGAAAATCTTGAATTCTATGTCGGTATTCAGCTTGCTCGTTACATTCAAAAACAAGCCCATGAATCCGAGAGAACAGGCAGAATAAACCAGATTTCGCAGCACATTATCGAAGCTGCGGACACATTTGATATTAACTGACTCAAGGACGCGGTAATTGCCCCTGACTATATTGCATAATCTTGGCGGCAATATGATCAAGGGAAACCACCTGGTCAACAGCACCTTTGCTGACCGCCACAGCCGGCATGCCATAAACGACGCAGGTCGCTTTATTCTGAGCCAGAGTGATGCTCCCCAAATCATGCATTTCTTTAAGTCCGTTCGCACCGTCATCCCCCATACCCGTCATTATAATACCCAACGCCTGCTTTCCGTAGGCTCTGGCAAACGAGCGAAACAAAACATCGACAGAAGGCTTGTGACGACTGACCGGTGGACCCTGCTTGATCACCGCGATGGATTGCGCGCCACGCTGTTCAATAGCCAGATGATGACCGCCCGGAGCAATCAGAACCAGCCCTGACTGCATGACATCGTCTTGTGCCGCCTCCTTGACACGAACCTGACAAATCGAATCCAGCCGCTCCGCGAAAGCCCGGGTGAATTTTTCGGGCATATGCTGAACAACCGCAATCGCTGGCGTATCCGCGGGAAGTCGAGTGAGTATCGATTCCAGTGCCTGAGGGCCTCCTGTTGAAGTACCGATTGCGACCGCTCGACACATAGAAGTCGCAACCCTGTCGGGACTGCCATTCGGATTAATTACATCTGCGTTTAGATTCGAATCGACCCTGACTGCCGACGGCGCACTGGTTTTGACCCGTTTCATATTTGCCTGGGAAGCCGCCTTTACCGCATCGATCAAAACTTTAGCTGAATCATTTAAGCCCTCCATCAGGTTCATCTTCGGCTTGGCGATGACTTCAACGGCACCGTGCTCCAGAGCTTTTATGCTGAGTGCCGAATCCGCTTGTGTTAAAGTCGAACACACCACCACCGGAGTGGGTCTCTCTCTCATGATTTTTTTCAAAAAGCTGATACCGTCCATGCGCGGCATCTCAATATCAGACACAATCACATCCGGCCAGTTGCTTTGCATACGTTTCAATGCAAAAATTGGATCCTGAGCAACGCCGATTAAATTCAACCCTGGTGCATTCGAGACCAAGTCCCCGAGGACTTTTCGCACTGTGGCTGAATCGTCAATAATAAAGATATTAATCATAATTGCTGCTCATCAGGCACTTGCAAGTGTTCCCTGACGTTTGACAGCAACCTCACCGCTGGCAATATCAAAACTGATTCGCCTCGACCAGGTTTCCCCCACATCGACAATCATGATTGCTACTTTTTCTTGCGTCAAGAGATCCATTGCCGTGCTCGCATTCCGCATTCCAATACTGTCATTGTCCGGACACGCCAACGCGGCCACCACATTTCCACCACCGTATATCATCCCCTGATACTCCTTCAACCGCGTATTTTCGGAACGCGCTGCGCGCCTGAATAATTCCATCGCATCAATCGCATAACGGCCATTCAAATCGCCAGAACCAAGGCCATGGCCATGGCATTCCGGCAATACAAAGTGGCACATGCCACCAATTTTTAAAATTGGATGCCAGAGAACCATGGCAATACAGGAACCCAATAAAGTACCCATTTGACCTGAACGAGAAAAATAGAAATCACCCGGGTGAAGGAACTTTTCTGGCTTGCTCGAGAACATTCTAAAATTGCCCAGAACTAATCACACCGGCCTCAATAAGCATTTTGACTCTGCAGACACAGTGCCCATGGGCAATTTTTGATAAATTGCAGGCCTGATGAATTCCAGTTGGTCGGTGATTCCTTTCATATTTTCCGAATGCCCAATGAAAATATAGCCACCGGGTTTCAACTTAGAAAGAATTCGTTTAACAACCTGGCGTTTTGTTTCCTTATTAAAATAAATCATCACATTTCTAAGAAAAATACAATCAAAGCAACCCAGGTCAGGTATATGCTCGTTGAGATTGGCATAAGTAAAGTTGACTTTCGCCCTCAGTGCTTTATCAATTAACAGGGTATTTTCATATTCACCGGTTCCTTGAAGGCAAAACCGGCGTAAATATTCCTTCGGGATCCCTTCGGTACGCATCATCGGATAATGTCCGACTCGAGCCGTTTCCAATACTTTGGAACTAAGATCCGTAGCCACAACTTCCCAGAATGAAGGTCCCAGCTTATCTGCTAAAACCATGGCAATACTATAAGCTTCCTGACCTGTCGAAGACGCCGCACTCCAGACTCGATACTTCTGTTTTCTTATGTTTTGCCCTTTTAGTAAACCACCAAGAAAATCAAAATGCGTCGACTCACGAAAGAAATAGGTTTCATTAGTCGTTAAAATATCCGTCAGGATCCGAGATTCCTGTGGATATCGACCGCTGTCGAGTAACTCAATATATTCGGAATAGCTATCCAACGCATAATGACGCAGACGTTTTGCCAAACGCGAAGACACCATGGTCTTTTTTGAATCCGCCAGATCAATGCCGGCGATATCGAAAATGAAAGCCTTGAATTTTCTGAATTCGCGGTCACTAATCGAATAATTCAACTGGCGTTCCATGCTATCGCCGCAAGAACTTCCAGCATTATGGCAATATTTCCAGCCGATCGAGAACGAATCCCGGAATTCCCATGACCGCTGCCAGGCATCGCCAAACTTTTACAGCCTTTAAGCCCAAATTTAACCGGCAGACTGAACTCTAATCGAGTAATTTTTCGCATCATAATTGTGCTCGTGGATTCACATATATTTTCGTAACGACTTGCCCCCCTATCGAAACAGCCCTCTATGGGGGATCTGTGAAGGAAGTGTATGCGACAGGGAAGCCGCATCCAAGCCTACATGGATGTATTTACGGCGCCTTCCCGAACAGATCACCCATAGAGGGGCGAGCAGTTACATATTTTCTTCATCTAAAATCAACTAAAGTCGCTCAGTAATAAGAACCCAGACCCAATAGTAAGCAACCAAGCTTGCTGCTCAATCTGCTGGTAATGCGGTATCCACTACAGCTGATAATTCTTCAATAGACAACACTCGTTCCACATCCAGAAGAATCAAAAACCTGCTATCAATCTTGCCCATACCGGCAATAAAGTCGGTTCGAATACTACTACCGAAACTGGGTGCCGGTTCTATCTGAGCGTTTTCAATTTCCAGCACTTCATTGACAATATCGACCATAATGCCGATCAGCAGGGATTGACCTTCTCCAGTCAGCTCAATGATCACAATACTGGTGCGCTTGCTAAGCTCAGTCGCTTGTTTGCCGAAGCGTGAGGCTAAATCTATTACCGGCACCACGCGACCGCGCAAATTAATCACGCCGGCAATAAAACTTGGCACCATCGGGACTTTGGTTAGATTGTCATACTGGATGATCTCGCGAATATGTAAAATGTTGATTGCATATACTTCACCGGCCAATAGAAAAGTCAAAAATTGTTGCACCTTTCCTGCATTTCTGCGGCTCATATCAGTATTTTGAATATCCTTGGTCTGTTCCCTATTCAATTGAGTCATGCGTAGTTCCTAAACAAATTTTCTGAATTGACTTTCATCAATCGTCTCGCCAGCCGTCGGGTCTTGCGTAACAACAGACTTCATATTATTTGCAGTAGATTGCTTAAACGGTCTGGCCAAACTGCGTCTTTCGCCCGTATTCTTTCCCTCGTCATTTAATTTAAAAAAGTCCACTTGTGCAAATAAACTGCGACTATGGTCACGCAGACCTTCGGCAGTCGCTGCCAATTCTTCCGAGGCACTGGCATTGTTCTGGGTTACCTGATCCAGTCGCGACATCGTATTGGTAATCTGGAAAGCTCCATCCGTTTGTTCGTCGGACGCGGCAGCGATTTCTTGTACCAAACGAGATGTTTCATTAATACCTGGAACAATTTCTTCCAGCAGACTGCCGGCCTTTTCTGCAACGGTCACGCTGGCGCTGGCCAGTTCACTGATTTCTGCTGCCGACAATTGACTACGTTCGGCCAATTTACGCACTTCCGCCGCGACTACCGCAAAGCCCTTCCCATGGTCCCCGGCACGAGCTGCTTCAATTGCGGCATTCAACGCCAGGATATTGGTCTGGTAGGCAATATCCTCTATAATCCCTATTTTGCTGGCGATTTGATTCATCGCCTCCACAGTTTTCTTCACCGCGTCACCACCCTCCGCAGCCTGAACCGCTGATTTGCCAGCAATGTGATTGGTCCCTTTGGCACTTTCATTGTTCTGCCTGATCGATGCACTCATCTGTTCGATGGAAGAAGTCGTCTCCTCAACACTGGAGGCCTGTTCACTGGCGCCTTGCGCTAAAGACTCCGCGGTAGAACTCACTTCTTCCGAGGAGTGCACAATCGAACTCACACCGCTTTGGACGTTGGTCAATACACTCGAAAGCTTAACAACCAAATTATTAATATATTCCTTTATTTGCCCAAATTCGCTTTGAAAATCCGCCTCAATCGTCTGGGTCAGATCGCCGTTACTAATCGAGTTCAATATATTACCTGCATGAACTAGAAGCCGCTTGTTTTCCGAGTTAACGAGGATCTGTTGGGTAATATCCGATGCATACTTCACCACCTTGAACGGTTTGCCGTTCAAATCCATTATCGGGTTGTAGCAAGCCCAAAGCCAGACTTCCTTTCCGCCCTTGCCAATGCGTTTGAATTCGCCATCTTGGTATTCGCCCCGATTCAAGCTCTCCCAAAACCTTCGGTATTCGCTGCTGTTCCCGTAATCGGATTCCACGAACATTCTATGGTGTTGGCCTTCGACCTCCTCCAGCCTATAACCCATGGCATCGAGGAATAAATCATTGGCCGCCATGATGGTGCCATCCAGATTGAAGGTGATTACCGCTTGAGCCTTGCTGATTGCCGCAATCTGTCCCGCAAAGTCGGCATCTCTCAGCTTTTGCTCGGCAGAAAACGCGCCAATATTCAGCACATTTAATAAACTTTTCAACAGACTCTTCATGATTCTCTCCGCAATAAATTATTGGAACATGTGACTAACAATAACAAAACTGTGTCTTCACCTTCGCCTTCGCCTTATGGGTTCATCTCGATCATGTATCCTGTACATCACCCTATTTGAAATACTTGCTAATTTTTCAACCCTACCCATTGCTGACCGATGACCTAATGCCATGATTAGGTAATTTTTGGCGCTTGGTTTCAGAAATTTTCGCCACTAACGCGGGCACATCAACAATCATCGCCACTTCACCGCTACCCAGAATCGTCGCACCACTCAGCCCTTTGGCGTTTTGAAAAACCGCACCCAGCGGCTTGATTACCGTTTGATGTTCACCGAGTAATGCATCCACCACCAGACCGGTCTTCTGCCCCGCATGGTGAGTAATCACAATGTTTTCCCGAACAGTCTTTTGCCCGGCATCCTGATCGTCGGGAAAAGCGGCATTAAAAACATCGCCTAAGCGGATATAGGGCAGAATTTCACCGCGCAAATTGATGTACTGACTGTCTTCGTAGACATCGTTGACCACTCCGCCGTATTCGACACATTCATCGACAAGATCCAATGGGATAACAAAGGAGGATTGCCCAACCTGCACCAGAAAACCATCGATAATAGCCAGCGTTAACGGCAGACGAATACTGATTTTTGAAGCCTTGCCAGGGTCAGTTTCGATATCAATCTGTCCCCGTAGTGCATCAATATTTCGGCGCACTACATCCATGCCAACACCACGCCCGGAAATATTCGTCACCTGATCGGCCGTAGAAAAGCCCGCTTCGAAGATCAAGCGGTAGACTTCTCTGTCGGTCAGGCTATGATTTTCTGCAACCAAGCCCTTTTCCATAGCCTTGGCTAGTATCTTGTCTCTGGATAAGCCGCGACCATTGTCGGATATTTCGATGACTATACTGCCGGAATCGTGAAACGCATTGAGATGCACGACACCCTTCGCTGACTTACCAACCTGCTGACGTTGCTCCGGTGTTTCAATACCGTGGTCAATGGCGTTGCGCACCAGATGCATCAATGGATCGCCAATCTTGTCAACCACCGTTTTATCCAGTTCGGTATCACCACCACTAATGTGCAAATCAATGTCTTTGTGAAGTTCACGACTGAATTCACGAACCACGCGGCGAAAACGATCGAACGTGGCACCAATGGGTACCATGCGTAAACCTAAAGCAGTATCACGAATATCTTCAATCAGTCCCCCCAGACGTTCCGTCGAGTCGACCAGCGCCCCCAGACCCGACTGACGGGCCAATAAGTGAGTATTAGCACCCGATATCACCAACTCACCGACCAGATTGATTAACTCTTCAAGCTTCCTGGCATTTACCCTTACCAGTTGATTTTCGTCGTTTTTTCGTTGCTTATCTTGCTTTTGCCTGCCAACCGTTGCATCAGCGACTGGTTTTTCGATTAAAGGCTGCTCAACTGGCGGTTCACCGACACGTTTGGCATCCAGTGTTTCATCGTCCTCAGCCCGATTCACCTGTTGTTTGAGCATTTCTTCGAGTTCATGCTCGGTTAGTGCTCCACTGCGCGTAAATATCTCAGCCAACCGTAAATTTTCCTCGGGCAGTTTTTTGATCAGCTCAAGATAAGATTCAGCACAACTGTGCGGTGGCAATATAAAAATATCGCAGTCATCCTGAACAAACTCGAAAACGCTCTCAATTTCTGTTTTGCTGGCTTCGCTATTCAGGTCGATTTCATAACCCAGATAACAGCACTCGGCATCAAACGCATCCATTTCAGGTAAACCATCATCCAGAACTGTGAGATTGACAAGGTCTCCAATGGTCTCCAGATAACGAACGAAAGACAGCGGATCCATACCGTTACGCAGTACGTCTTTGCCAAAACGGAGTGAAATGTGCCAGTATTGATTAGCCCTGCTGGAATCGGCGTGCGACGATAATTCCTGTATTTCCTTAGAATCATTAACCTCCAACGGCTGTTGAGCGACGCCTTCGTCAAATAAAAATCCATCCAGTCGGTCAGATAACAAGTGGCCTTTTTCCATGGTTTCCCGATCCAGCTCTACGTTACCGTTCAGAGCCTTGTCAACCAAAGTATTACTGTGATCCCGACATTCCAACAACACCGTCAGCAAATCATCCGATACTTTAATTTCCTGATCACGCAATTTTTCCATCACGTTCTCGGCCTGATGAGTAAATTCAACTACATGGTCAAAACCAAATAATCCCGCAGCACCCTTAAGGGTGTGCACTGCCCGGAACAATTCATTTATCAGATCAATATTGTCCGGTGTTTCCTCGAGGCAGAGCAAAGAATGTTCCATCTGTTCCAGTAATTCCCTGGACTCTTCGGTAAAAGCCTCTAACGCAGCATCCATCAACATATAATTGCCTTTAAATTCTTTTGGACTGTTGCTCTGCATGGAATTTATCCGTAATCCTATAAATCGAGAGAACATGCTCTACTATCGAACTCATCGCAATCAAACGAAGTGTGTTGCCCGACTGTCGGGCTCTTCGGTAAATCACAAGCAAACACTGGATGCCTGAAGTATCCATTTCAGAAACCGCAGAAAGATCCAACTCAAAATCTTTATATTCGTTCAAATACACCGCCAACATCTGCATCAATTCAGCCGCCTGATAAATGCTCATATCACCCTGGATTGCCAATCGGCACAGGCCAGTCCGCTTATTGCTGCCCTTAAGTTTGGAAATCTCCATTATGGAAGCACCAGTTTCTCGACCGCCGCTAACAATTTCGGCGGTTTAAAAGGCTTGACGATCCAGGCTTTGGCACCCGCGGCCTTACCTTCCTGCATCTTGCTTTGTTCCGATTCGGTCGTTAACATGCAGATTGGGGTAAACTTGTAGTCAGGCAATTTCTTGACTTCTTTTACGAAAGATATCCCGTCCATATTCGGCATATTGACATCGCTGATGATCAAGTGAACCTTTCCGCCAGTCAGTTTTGTTAACGCATTCTTGCCATCGCAGGCATCAATCACTGAATATCCGGCACCTTTCAGCACAATTCCGACGACCGTACGAACGGACGATGAATCATCAACAACAAGAATTGTTTTCGACATGCATTAACCTCAATAAAATTTAATCTCACCTTCGTCAGCCTGGGGTTGTAACGACGAGGCACCTGTCAGAAGCTCATCGGTCACCACCGCAGAACCGCGACCCGCACCGCCTGGATAAACCCACAGGAAAACCATGGATAACGCTGCTATGACGAACGGTAGAATCCAGATAAAATTCATTTCACTTGTAACCAACCTGTTTAGAACAATTTATCTAATACCTGCATTAATTTTGTTTTATATTTTTTCAGATATTCAGTTCCTTAATAGTAGTTAAATCTATGCATTTCGCTATATAACTAAGGAAATATTTCCTGACTATCCCTAAGCCAGGTTGCAACCGGCATTTATCACTGAAATGGATGTCGGATGTTGAACACTCGGTACTATTTTTCCGCTTTCATTCCCGGATATTCGCTGACTTGAATTGAATTCCGTAGCAGTTTGTGGTTTATTGGCGCTTGGTTTTGGTGCAAATTCACACATTAATAGTTAAGGTGTTGAATACTCAACTGAAAGCATGCATTGAAATATTGACAGTGGTTTTTTAGATTGGCTCGTCGGTAGATCGTAAACATCGACCGTACACACTTCGTTGGAATCCGGAGAAAGTTAAAATGCGCAGGGTAATATTTAACCAGAAAGGCGGCGTGGGAAAGTCCACAATCACGTGTAATCTAGCGGCCATCAGTGCGAGTGAGGGCAAAAGAACTCTGGTGATCGATCTTGATGTTCAGGGCAATTCAACTCACTATCTTCTCGGACATAAAGTTGAGGATGCAGAACAAACATTGGCTCATTTTTTTAAGGAAAGCCTGAGTTTAAACCCATTTGGCAGCAGTCAGGACGACTCAATCAATCGGATCGCTCATAAAACAGCATATCCGAACCTGTCGGTATACCCTTCCCATCCGGATATGGAACCTTTACAAAGCCGACTGGAATCGCGCCACAAAATATACAAGCTGCGCGATGCAATCAGCCAGCTAAATGAATACGATTGCGTATATATTGATACGCCTCCAGTACTCAATTTCTACAGCCTGTCTGCCCTGATCGCCGCTCAAAAATGCCTGATACCCTTCGACTGCGACGCATTTTCCAGGGAGTCTCTTTATAATTTGCTAAATGTTATCGGGGAAGTAAAAATGGACCACAATGGCGGCCTGACCATCGAGGGAGTCATCGTCAATCAGTTTCAAAACCGGGCAAATCTGCCACAACAACTTGTCGATGACCTGATAGAACAAGGTCATCCTGTACTCAATGCAAAAATATCGCCTTCAGTAAAAGTCCGGGAATCTCACAGCGCATCCAAACCATTGATCCACTACGATCCGAAACACAAACTGGCAGACGAATTTCGTGTTTTACATGCAGAGCTACATTCCTAGGTATTCATCAATGTGAGCTTTGAATGCATCGACAGAAAGTATATCCATCATAAATATCACGTAACCATGAATAGCTTTTTCATTAATCGAAAACTCCATGTTCAAAAGCAATATAGTTTCATCTTCTTTATGATGAAGTCTGCGCAGCTGAAAGAACTCGGTCACCGTACCGCTGTGAAATTCGGGTATTGAAATATCGAGACTGTGATTAAATATATCCGCCAGGCTTGCCAGACAGGCATTAAGAATAATATTACCCACTTCGACCACAACTTCTTCCTGCATTTCAACACACACCTCTGTCGAGGTCGGTTGCCCCAAAACCGCAGGGACTAATGCAAGACTCTTGTCATCAGGAAAAAGCAGGGCTGCATCTCCCCAAAACGGTCCTTGAAAATGCTGTTGGACTGAGGCAACGGTCTCTGTGGAATGGTGAGTGACTTCCGTGATCGCCTGTTCGCGAGTTAGAAAAATGACCCGCGGAACACTGAGCGCGACTTCGGCATCCACCATCTCGCTCAAGGCAGAGACAGATGAACCGACACCAACATTCAATAGTTCCGCTATGGCGTCGAGATAAATATCATCAGCAGGGTTCGGGATTTGTTTGGCTAACATAATCTATAATCTTCTCTTCGTTAATGGGTTTCGCAATAAAATCCAGCCCAAGTTCATCGGCTTGAGTGCGAATACTGTCTTGAACATTTGCGGTCAGTAATACGATTCTTGCGTCAGGCAATCGCGGCCGAATTATTTCCGCAACTTCGATACCGTCCATTCCCGGCATATTGTAATCCAGTGTGATAAGATCAAATTTCTGCTCAGCCGCTTTTTCAAGGGCTTCTTCCCCACTGGCCGCTTCTTCAATAGGCCATTGCGGATGAATATCGCCAATAAATTTTTTAACCATCATTCTAGCCATACGGCTATCATCCACGATAAGACAATGGGTTTCAGACATCGGACGCTCTCCTATGGATCATTTATCCAAATTAGTAAAATTGGCAATTAATGGTGCCAGGTTTTTTTGACCATTCCACTAATATTCAAGTATAGAAAAGATTAAGTTTTTTATCGATAATATCGTATTTATTTTCAAATTAACTTATCGCTTAGGGTTTTAACACCGAACAGTTAGTGAGCTGTTTAGATTGTTTAACAAATTTAGAATCGAAGGAATACAGTCGCTCGCATTGCTGGCTATTCGCAAGATGAATGGCATCAGAAAAATCGAGTCCCTCGCTGTGCCAGTTGATGGCTTGCGCCGTTAGATAAGGGTTTGAGAGATTTACATTCTTCAGGCCAAAAAGCCTGGTGAATGCATCACAAATTTCTTCTGGCTTAGATTTGTATGCATAGCGGAGAACCCACTCAGTTTCCAGTATCACGCTATCAGGAATAAATATTTCCTGTTCATTAAAAATTCGGTACACTTTTTTGTATTGAGCCGCATGATCACGAGTGAGAAATCGAACGATAATATTGGTATCAATCGCTACCATTATGACTCTCCTCAACGCCTTTTCTAATGGCATTCTCCATCTCACGCAAAGAAATTGCCTTACCGGAAAATTTAAGACACGAAGCAACATCACCAATATCAGTCGTGCTGAACGGGGTTTTCGGTCTCAGAAGGATTCCATCGCCGGTATCAATAACCACCAGTTCCTGACCAGCCTTCCAGTCATGGGCTGAACGAACAGGTTTTGGGATAATTACTTGACCTTTGCTGGATAATTTAGTGATTTCCATAGGACATCCTCCAAGTGTAAGAAAATAGTAAGATAATAGGATGACGATAGTAAGATAACAGTAAGATGTCAACTTCGGGTAAGCAAACTGCCCTGAAAAAGTAATGGCGCGGCGCTTAGGAGCACACTCTTAATCGCTCGATTTTGCTTCCATACGCAGCTCTTCCATGATGGCCTGCAGCTCATTCAAGTCGATCACAGTTTCTTCCATTGCGATCAGGCTTGAGATCATAAGCGAAGCGCTCAATGTACCTTTATTGAACTTTGCACTTAGGTTTTGCGGTGTTTGACTGATTTGACTGCAGGCCAGTCTTTTCGAGATTTCCTGATAGGACAGCACGTGCAACTGCTTCCTGGATAACAGATAACGTTTGATGGTTTCTGTCCAGAGGCCAGGCATATTAGGACTTCCTTCGTTAGTATGCATGCCGAATTTAAATGTTTTTTGAGGGAAATGCAGATTAGCAGATTGGATCCTGGCCGTGAATAGCATTTGTCGCTAAGGAGCGAGGTTTTAATAATATGCGAAAGATTGACGCAGGATTATTGTTTGTCTTCAAGGCGTAGCAACAGGCGCATAGCAGGGCTACGCAACTGTTGCTACAACGCAGAAGACGGACAA
>Ga0114934_10000305_pt1 | contig 31199 bp, 30 predicted proteins | sample 4SBtaG_2_FD_99695 | JGI IMG/M metagenome (GOLD analysis project Ga0114934, IMG submission 99695) | Deep subsurface microbial communities from Kolumbo volcano to uncover new lineages of life (NeLLi) - 4SBTROV10_white metaG | ecosystem: Environmental > Aquatic > Marine > Volcanic ...
ATAACTATTTTGATTTTCTTTGAATATTAATGTAGCTAAATTATTTAAACCTAAATCTATTGCCATAACATTAGTGTTATTATCATTTTGTTCTAATTCCTGTTTTTTGTAGATTACAATTAAACCATTGTTTTAAAGAATTATCCCATTTAATTCTTACTTGTTGCAATTCATTCCAATTTATAAGGTTTTGAAGTTTGTTGGAAACCTCAAAATTTAAACTCTCTACCTCAAAAATAGATTCAATTGCTTTAGATAAGGACAACTTTAATATGTTATCTTGAAATCTTATAGCAAGATTAGTGAATATAATTTCATTTTTTCTATTTTCCATATTTTTAAACTTTGGTGGTTTTGGTAGTCCATTATATTTATGTGGATTTACTTTATAATCTTTGATGCTTGCAAAATAAGATTTCCAATTCTGCTCTAATACCTTAAATGCTTGTTGCCTTGTATGACTATGCAAAAAATCACAATGCCAATTTGATTTAAAAGCATTTTCAATATCTACATAAGATTTAAAACCATTTTCTTTTAAATCATAGTTAGCCACATTGTATAATTTAGTTGTATGATAAGACAATTCTTCTATTATTTTTAATTGCTCTACCGTAAAATTTGGTTTGAATTTAAATGATAACTTCATTTTCTCACCACATTCATATAGTTGATGTAGTTATTGTAATACCTTATTGAAACTTTGTCAACTATATAATACAGTTAATATGAGGTGATTTAAATGACACGTAAAAGTATTAATACCACTTTAGATACTGAATTATATTCTAAAATTAAAACACTTGCACTTAAAGTAAGTGCTGAAAAACAAACAAAAGTTAATGCTAGTGTATCAGCTTATTGGATATTTAAAGCTTTTCCAAATTTAAAAAAATCTAAATTTTGAGGTAGTGGGTTATGGAGTAAAGGTTATTATGTTGGAACTGCTGGTGCAGTAAGTTCTGAAATAATTCAAAAGTATATACAAAATCAAAAGTTTGCATAGTTAAAAGAGTAAGACATTTAATTCTGCTCTTTTAAAGTCCTTACATCCACAAGCACAAGGCACAGTGTTTTTACGGACTAAATTATAAATTCCATTTAAAATACAAATATAACATCTCATAATAAAATCATCCCTAGTTAACTCGTTTTGCTAGAGCAAAACATCTGGACTTCAGGTGAAGACTCTACTCCACCTGAAGCAAAGAGTTTGAATCTCCCACTTATAGAAGTGGGAGTCTTATAGAATCGATAAATATCTAAAATTATTTTAAATTATATAATAATATTCGTATATAATAATATACTAATATTATTATATACCTCTGCATAATTTTGTCAACATTTTTTTATTTTAAATATTTGTTCAAATAGTATCTTATAAAAAAGAGGTTGCTCTAAAAGCAACCTTTCATAAATAAATCTATTTGCTAACCATTATATCAAGTATAACATTATCAGTTTGATTCATTCCTTGTGTAGCAATCATACCTAAATTTTTAATAGTTTTTTCAATGTCCTTATCAATAATTCCCTCTTTTTCTGTAATTACTGTATTACTTACAGCTAATAATGCTGATTGTACCGCTGCACTAGTGCATGTAGACACCTTCAATGCACATCCAATTTTAGCACCATCACAAATCATTCCTGCAACATTTCCTATCATATTTTTAATTGCATATTTTGCATGAGTACAACTTCCCCCAAGTAAATATGTAATTCCAGCACTTGCACCTGTTGCAGCTACAGTAGCACCACATAATGCTGATAATCTACCAAGATATTTTTTAATATGAATTGCTGTAAGATGGCCAATAGCTAAAGCTCTTAGCAATTTTTCCTCACTTGATTTTAACTTTTCTGCCACCGCAACAATAGGCAATGTTACGGTAATTCCTTGATTTCCACTTCCTGAATTGCTCATAACAGGACACATACATCCTGCCATTCTTGCATCTGAAGCTGCAGCAGTTATACTCATTGCATAAGACTGAATATCATCACTTAAAACTCCTTTTTTTACATTCTCTGCAATAGTTTTGCCAACTTTTAAGCCATAGTCGCCTTCTAGTCCTTCCTTAGCTACATTTTTATTTAATTTCACACTTTCTAATAGAAATTTTATATCATCTAATTCTACATCATGAGCAAACTCATGTATATTATCAATAGTTTCAAAATATCTATCTTCAGTAATCGTAACTACATCTTCTTCACTTGAATTATCTTTGAATATTGTTTTACCATTACGCTCAATAAGAACAATATTAGTATGTTTTTGTTTAATTACCACTTTTGAATACTCTTCTTTAGTTTTGCAAATTACCTCAATATATAATTTATCAGGTACATTCTTGTGGATAATAGTAACTTTACCGTCTTCAACCATTTTAACTGCTTCATTAACATCTTCTTTAGTAATATCTTTTAGCACTTCTAATTCAGCATCTGGATTACCACCTATTGCACCTAATGCCGCTGCAATATCCAGCCCTGTCATACCTGTGCCTGGAATTCCAACACCCATTCCATTTTTTAATATATTACCACTTACAAAGACATCAATATTTTCTGCTCCCTTGTCCAATGCTTGTATACCCCTTGAAGTAGCTAATGCTACCGCTATAGGTTCTGTGCACCCCAAAGCAGGTACAACTTCTGTTTTTAATAATTCAATAAATCTCCTACAGTCGCTACAATCCATATTATTTCTTCCTTTCGTATAATTTATTATTATGTTACACAATTATAATAAATTATATATCACATTTTATCAAGTAAAATATAACTTTTAGTATATTCTAATTATCAACATGCACAATGAATTCAATTGCATTATTATTTTTATCTTTACTTCTAAATATTATTTTGGTATTTCCAGTCTTTAATGCTTTAAATCTCCATACATGTTTTACATAATCATAATTAGATTTTATATTTCCTAATTCAAACACTTTATCATTTGTTAATGCTATTATATTGCTATCTTTAATATACACATTCCACTTATCTTCACCAAAAGCTTTTTCAGTAAACTCTATAAAATAATCTTTTCCTTCATGTGTTATATTTGATTTACATAAGAAAACATCATTAAGTCTCAAGCAACCTCTTTTGAATTTAATATATTTCTTAATATTTATATACTTATCAATATTAATATGCATTTTCTCTTTCAATGAACCAATATCATATGCTGCTACTTTATTATTAGAAATAGTAAAGAGCTTGTCTCGAATACAAAATATATTTTGTATTATCTCATCATTTACATCATGGTAATTCTCAGATTCAATAGTTTTTCTGTCTACATTGATAATATTACCTTTTAATTTCATACCATTTTGAGGGTCAATATTAAATACATATACACCTTGAAAATCAAACTTGCTTTCGCCATTATCACCCCTCTTAAATATAGATACTGGTAATGCTAACAAGTTATTCTTCTTCGAGAAATAAATAGCCTCACAATTATTCAACACTTCAGAGTAAGTACCACTATCGCCTATTTTGTAAGAAAACTCCTCAAAAATATTACCATTATCATCTATAGTGTACATTGACAATTTCATTCCATTTTCAAGAGGGCCTAAATCTTCTATATCACCTTTTGACGTTATTTCAAACATATCTTCTTTTTCATATCCAATACCTATAAAATGTTTTTTATCGTACTGATACATATAACTACTCAATACTGGAATACTAGTACTACCTACTTTTTTAGGTTCACAAGGTTCACCAACATTTATAATACACACTGGACTTTTCCCTTTAAATGTACTAAAAAATACATTATTACTCATAAATTTTACTGTTTTTATTTCTTCGCCATCCGCAATATTATATAGTTTACCAACAACTTTTAATTCATTATCTAATATATACAATCTATTGCTTATTGACCCTATATTTTTATCTTTTATACTCGCTGCAATTCTCAAATATGAATTATATTCATTTATGGAAAATCGATTTATTACATTACCTTGTATATCTGAAAATGCTTTAAATTCAGCCTTTTCATTATTTAAAGCAAATTTATAAATACTTGTATTTTGAGAATCATCATTATTAATCACAGCATACACATTCTTGTCAGAAACATAAATGTTATTTCCTGTTCCTATGCATGAATAAAATTGTAATTCACTATCAATGTCTGTTAAATCCATACTAGAAATAATCAAATAGTTTGGTATACTGAAATTAGAAATAAAATCAATATTACTTAAATTCAATTCATTATACTCATCATTTAACATACTATCCCTGTATTTTGGTACTAAATTTTCACCCTTTTTGATGGAATAATAATTAATTGGTTCATTAGTAATAACATATAATTTAGAATTAACAATACGTGATGCTACATAACTTCCATACACTTCAAATGTTCTCATATTTATTATTTTATCCTTATCACTAACGTCAAATACATATGTCTTAACAATTTTCTTCTCAAAAACAGGTTGATGTATACTATAACTTCCTACAACATAAAGCTTATTATCATTTACATACATATTTATAGGAGAAAACTCATCACTAAGATTAATCGTATTTGCAATCATCATTTCATTACATGGAAGCACCTTAACGATTTCTATACTATTCTTATTAATTCTAAATATATATTCTCCATCAGATATTATTGAATTACACTTATTCATAACATCATTATCAATATTTGAATAAGTTAGAGTTGGAACTAGTGTACTCCCATCAAACTCATCATGTAAATAAGTTTTATTAAAATTACTAAAAAGCGACTTTAAATTTTCATAAGAATTAACACTAGAAATAATATTTCTATTCTCATAATCATCCGCTAAAGCATTTACTGCGTAGAAAAAATTTACAAATATCATAACCATTAGTACAGCAAAACTATACAATAGAATTTTATACTTATTGAACATATAATAAATCACCCTCACACAAAATAATATGCAAAATACCTCTACACATAAATAACGTTTTACATTAAAAATTAGTTGCAAAAGAGCATACATAAAATCACTGTATGCTCTTTAATTTATTTATATACAATTATAACTCTCAAAAATTAACAACAACATGGCATGCAACAACATCCATATCCTAAGCCATATCCAAATAAGCCAAATCCACAAAAGCCAAATAAAAGTATTATTATAATTATGGCTAGTAGAACATCATCATTACAGAAAGAATTGAACATATTTTCGCCCCTTTCTTTATATAAGGTTATGTTCCTCTACTACCCATTTAATTACTCTTTTTATTAAACTCATAGTACATTATATTAAACATATTCAATATTTGTTAACAATAAGCAAAAATATATTGACTGAATTATATTTTGAGTGTATAATAATTCGATAATCTAAATATTTGGAAGGAGAATATTTATGAATATAGAACAAAACAATAAAAATGCCTCTATTGAACTTCTACTTAGAAAACTATGTTTCATAATAAAGCAAAATGGAAGAGAATTATTAGTAGACTTTAATATGACTCCTCCTCAGTTTAATGCTCTTCAAATAATAATTAGCGAAGGAGAAATTACTATAAGTGAACTTAGCAATAAACTTTATCTAGCTCCTAGTACAATAACTGACATAATAGATAGAATGGAAAAAAACAATTTAGTTAAAAGAATAAGAGATACAAAAGATAGAAGAGTTGTTAAGGTAAGAGCACTTGAAAAAGGTCATTCATTTATAAATGATGTAATTAAAAAAAGAATTGGCTTTATTAAAAAACATTCTTCTGAGCTATCCATTGAGGATAAAGAAAATCTAATTAAATATTTATCCTCTATAATAAATTCATACAATGATTAAACCACAATAAGCTATATATAAATTTTAAATATACAATATATAGTATTTATAAAATTGATTCTTATGCATATATAGTCATGAGTTTTTATTAAAAATACTTTTTTCAGATAATCATACAATAAATAGTATAAACCATAAATTATGTTGAATACATTTAACTTGTTTTGCTAAATCAAAACATCGAGACTTTAGGTAGAAACTCTACTCCTAACGAAGCAAAAGCTTCAATGAATGCAATTGGAGGTGTTATTAATGAACTATGAGAATTTCAAATCAGAATCAACATATTCTAAAAGTTTATTTAAGCATAATATTATGTTCTATGTTTTAAATGGTTTTTTATTTACTATAATGATGAATTTATTCAAGCCTTTTACTGCAAAATTTCTTTATAGAATAGGTGGTAGTGATTTTCATATTTCTCTTCTCAATGCACTACCTGGTTTAGTAGCCGTTTTTTCAACTATTCCTGGTATTCTCATAATAAACGACACCATTAATAAAAGAAAAACAATGAATAAATTCTTTTTTAGCAGCAGATTATTCATATTACTATTTGCTGCTATACCTCTTTTGCCCATAAAATATCAACCTATTATATTCGTAATACTAATATCTTTAAAACAATATCCTGAATCGGTATCTGTAACTTCCCTGCAAAGTTTTACTGGTGACATATTCCCCGAACAAAAAAGAGCTACTGCTATATCATCGAGAAATATGTTTTCAATAATTGCACAATTAATGACAGTTCTTCTTGTTGACTATATACTAAAACATTTTGGTAAAACCAACAATATAATATTAAAAATATATCAAATATTCTTTATTGTGAGTTTCTTGATAGGCTTAATTGAAATATACACTTTTAGCAAATTAAAAGAAAATTCCCAATCATCAATTAATAGAAATTCAAACAATCATAAAAAAAGCATATTTTATTATTTAATGAAAACACCCGAAGTCATACTTAGCACAAAAAACAACAAAAAATATTGGGTATTTATTTTATGTTCATTAATATATCATTTTGGTTGGCAAATGGGTTGGCCCCTCTTCAGCATTTATCAAATAAAATATTTAGGTGCTGATGAACACTGGATAGCTATAATAAGCATAGTTTCGTCTATAACAATGTTCTTTTGTTATAAATTTTGGAATGTACTTATAGATAAAAAGGGAAATCCACCTGTAATGGCAGTAACTACTCTTGGTATGGCTGCAACACCATTGTTATATGCATTTTCCCCTAATTTGAAAATACTAGCCACTGTTTCAGTAATTTCTGCATTTTTTACTTCTGGTACTGTAACAGTATTGTTGAATTCTCTATTAGAAGTTACTCCTGATAAAGATAGAATTTTTTATGTTGGTATTCATGTAACTCTTACAAGCATTACACTATCCATAGCACCTATAGTAGGTAATATAATTCAAAATCATTTTTCTATTTATTTTGCATTATACGCATCTGCATTCTTTAGACTACTCGGAAGTATAGCATTCTTTATTAGAAATCGCAAAGTAAACTTATTTTGATCATAAATCTTCAATACACCATTTATGTTGAATTAAAATTTTATAATTCATAGTAATATATGGTAATAATACTCTAGCACAGTGTAAACTGTGCTTTTGTCATAAAATAAGTTTTATTATGAAAAATTGCTATTCAATGAATAAACAATATATTTATGTCAATAATATTCAGATGTATAGCTGATGTTTCTGAAAGGTAGGTGAATACCTGATATAGAATCATTATCAGGTTTTTTATGATTATTGGTATTCCGAAAGGACTTTTATATTATAAATATTATCCATTTTTTGAATCATTTTTTAAAGAACTCGACTGCAAGCTAATAATATCAAACGATACAAATAAGAAAATACTCAATTTAGGAATCAAATATTGTGTTGATGAAGCATGTTTACCCATTAAGGTTTTTCATGGTCATGTTGCCGAAATAAAAGACAACTGTGATTTTATTTTTGTCCCAAGAATTATGAGTATACATGAAGGCGAATACATATGCCCAAAGTTTTGTGGGCTTCCAGAAATGATATTTAATGATATACCGAACATGCCCAATATTCTGTCTGCCCCAATATACGCAACTAATAAAAATAATTTGTATAAATGGGCAATCAAAACAAGTTCCGTAATTACAAATAACAGATTTAAAATCAAAAAAGCATTTTTAACCGCATTGAATAAACAAAAAAATTTTTCATGTGGAATAAAGAATAATAGCTATACTTTAAGAATTGCTTTAGTTGGTCATCCTTACAATGTATATGACAGTTTCGTAAACATGAATTTAGTCAAAAAGCTTAATTCATTAGGAGTTGGCATTATTACAGAAGAATTCGTACCTTCAAAATGTATCGACAAAGAAATTGAAATATTATTTAAAAAACCTTTTTGGTCGTTTGCTAGACAATCATATGGTTCTTCTGTTTATCTCGCACACGCAAAAACTATTGATGGAATTATCTATTTATCCTCTTTTGCATGTGGTATAGACTCAATTGTAGTAGAACTGATTAAAGAACATATATATGACACCCCTATGTTAGTATTGAAAATTGATGAACAAACAGGAGAAGCAGGATTTAATACAAGAATAGAAGCATTTGTAGATATGCTTGAAAGGAGGACTCAACATGAAAATAACCTTTCCTCATTTGGGAAATACCTACTTAGCAAGCAAAGCACTATTTGATGGATTAGGAATTGATTCTGTAATTCCTCCACCAAGTAACAAAAAAGCATTGGAAATTGGTTCTTTATATTCACCAGAAGAAATATGTCTTCCATTTAAAATTATGATAGGCAATTACATACAAAGCATAGAGAAAGGTGCAAATACTGTAATTATAACAGGAAGTTGCGGTCCTTGTAGATTTGGTGAATATTGTGAAATTCAAATCAACATACTTAAAAAATTGGGATATTATCTTGATTTTATTGTAATCGATGCTCCTACTAAGAATGGCATTGGCAAAAAAGAATTCTTAAACAGAATAAATAAAATTTCATCAGCAAGTAATAAAAAAAATAGTGAAAAAATCAAAGCTCTAAAGTATTCTTATAAAGTCATTACGCTAATAGATAAAATAGAAGCAAAAGCACATTACTTAGCAGGATACGAATCAAACAAAGGTGAATGCAAAACATTGCTCAATAAATGCAAACTCGATTCTGCAAACTCTACATCCCCACAGGAAATGATTAATATATTAAAATACTATAAAAACAAACTTGATAAAATACCCATAGATAAAGGCAAAAATCCACTTAAAATCGCAATAATAGGTGAAATATATACTATTCTAGAACCTTTCGCAAATTTATACATTGAAGATAAACTTATGGATTATGGTATTTCATCTTCAAGACATCTTACACCTAGTTGGTGGGTAAAAGATGCTGCTTTAAAGCCATTAAAATTAAATTCTTTAGATTTAAGAATAGCTTCAAGAAAGTACTTACCTTTTTACATAGGTGGACATGGACGAGAGTGTATTGGTGAAGTCATGTTAGCTAAAAAGCACGGTTTTGATGGTGCTATTCAAATTTTTCCTATGGGATGTATGCCTGAAATTGTTACTAAATCTATACTTCCCTCTATATCAAAAAATGAAGACTTCCCAGTAATGTCACTAATAGTTGATGAGATGACAGGTGAAGCAGGTTATATTACAAGAATAGAAGCATTTTTAGATATGCTTGAAAGGAGGAAGAATAACAATGTATTATATGGGTGTAGACGTAGGTTCAGTTAGTACAGATATTGTTTTAATTGACATAAATAATACAGTTATAGATAAATTATATATAAGAACAAAAGGTAATCCAATAAAAGCTATACAAAATGGTATTTCTATATTAAAAGAAAAATATTCAGATAGTCAAATAAAAGGAATTGGTACAACTGGAAGTGGTCGTCATATAGCTTCGTTTTTACTTGGAGCTGATATTGTAAAAAATGAAATAACAGCACATGCTGTTGCAGCACTTGAAATTGATAAATCAGTTAAAACAATTTTTGAAATTGGTGGTCAAGATTCAAAAATAATTCTATTAAAAAATGGCATTGTAACTGATTTTGCCATGAACACAGTATGTGCTGCCGGAACTGGTTCATTCCTAGATAGGCAAGCTGAAAGGCTTGATATACCTATTGAAGAATTTGGAGATTATGCTTTAAAAGCAGATTCTCCCGTTAGAATAGCTGGTAGATGTGCTGTCTTTGCAGAATCAGATATGATACATAAACAACAATTGGGATACAGTAAAAAAAATATTATTGGTGGATTATGTGAAGCTCTTGTTAGAAATTACCTTAACAATACAGCAAAAGGCAAAGATATTAAATCGAAAATATTCTTTCAAGGAGGAGTAGCTGCCAATAAGGGCATGAAGGCAGCATTTGAAAAATCATTAAATTGTGAAATAATAATTCCTAAATATTATAATTTAATGGGTGCTATTGGAAGTGCAATATTAGCTAAAGAAAAAATGCAAAAATGCGGTAAAACTCTATTTAGAGGTTTCAATACTGCTGATAAAACTTTTATTTCAAAAAGCTTTGAATGCAATGGTTGTCCTAATCAATGCGAAGTTGTACGAATATGTGATGGTAAAAATGTAATAGGATGTTTTGGTGACAGATGTGGCAAATGGAGTAATATGAATGTTACACTTTCTGACAAAGTACAGTAAACTCGTTTTATTAAAGCAAAAAACTTTAATATTAATTTGTAGAAATGAAAATTTTATAAATCTAATGAAATCGTTTTGCTAAAGCAAAACATATGGACTTCAGGTTGTGCCCCTACTCCACCTGAAGCAAAAAGCTAGAATCTCCCACTTATAGAAGTGAGAGTCTTATAGAATCGATAAAAATTTTCAGAAAAAAAGGAATTCAAACTTGCTATATAGAATTATTTTTGTATATGGCACAGATGTGTAAATTTTTATGTAAAATCATGTAAAATTACGCATTTCTGTATCTTTCACTCACACGGAGGTATAATCTATGCTTACTATACAATATGATTTAAAAAGGAATTTATATGATGCAATTAAGAAAAGTAATGTAATGCTGGTTTTATGGGATGCAAAAGGAAATATAATAGACTTAAATAATTATGTTAAGGACGCTGTTAAATCATATCAAAACAATATTTTGTCTGAATATTGGGAAAATAGTATTCTACCATACACAAATAATTTAAAAGAAAATCTTAATCCATTTGAAAACGAATTTATAATAAAATCAACTGATAAAATCATGAATGTTTTTTGCACCAATCAAATAATCTATGATGAAAATGAAAACATAAAATTTATATTGACCATAGGAATGGATATTACTAAAATAAAAAAAGATAAAAGAAGTATAAATACAAATTGGTATCATAAATCATTTGAAAATGAAATACTCTATGCATTAAAACACGAACAATTTTCTATAAACTACCAGCCTCAAGTTGACGTTAGGACAGGCAAATTAGTAGGAATGGAAGCTCTTATAAGATGGTTTCACCCTTCGAAAGGTTTTATACCACCTTCAAAGTTTATTCCAATAGCAGAAGAAACTGGATTAATATCCGAAATTGATGATTATGTTATACTTACAGCCTGCAAACAGAATAAACTTTGGCAAGATTTAGGTTACTATCCTATTCCCGTTTCTGTGAATATATCTGCTTTACAGTTTCAAAATCCTAATTTAATTAACAATATTGAACATGCTTTAACTGAATCTTGTTTAGAACCCAAATGGTTAAAAATTGAAATAACTGAGTCAACTGCTATAAAAAATTTTGAACATTCAACAAAAATACTAAAACAACTCAGTAGTTTAGGTATAAAAATTTCACTTGATGATTTTGGAACAGGCTATTCTTCATTAAATTATCTAACTAAGCTTCCTATTGATTCATTGAAAATAGACAAATCATTTATTGACGAAATAAGTACAAATAACCGTGATAGAGCTATTACAAATACTGTAATAGCATTAGCACATACTCTAAATCTCAATGTCATTGCTGAAGGTGTTGAAAAAAATGAACAATTAGAAATATTAAGTTCTCAAAATTGTGACATAATACAAGGTTTTTTATTTAGCAAACCTTTATCAGCAAATAATTTTGAAAATCTACTAAATAAAACATCATATATTAATTAGATAAATTAATATATAATCAAGTGCTTATGTTTTGCTAAAGCAAAACATAAGCACTTCAGTAACATGATATGTATTTTTTACTATATTCTTATGAAAAAACGCCCGGGGGATGATTTGGCGTTTTTTCATTTACTATTCTATTCATCATAATTACTATTACTTGTATTCTACATCAATTACTTCTCCATTATAAGAAGTATCTACCGTAACTATCTCGGCAATCACATTTTTATTAGTTTTTGAAAAACTATTAATTTTACAATTGGCTCTTTTCTTTATTTTAAATATCTTATTAGAAAAATATGTTATAAACTTATTTATTCCCCATATTCCAAATATAAACAACAGAATTACTGAAACTAAAGTAAATGCTATAGGCAAAATAGTTATACCAACACCAACTATAAATAATGTTACTAAAAGCATCTTAAAAAAACTTTTTAAATTGCCTCCATTCAAATATACCATAATATTCCCTCTTTCCTTTTATGTTATACTCATCAATTCCTAAAATTCATAATTTTGTTTTAAATACTGTACTGTTTTAAGAATACAACAAATATCTCTACGTATATTATATCACACATTATGTTATATTGTAATGTATAACGCTTAAAAAAGTATTAAAAATTTGTTAATTATAATAACCCCCCATCTACCGTAAATACTTTTCCTGTAATATATCTTGAATCATCACTAGCCAAAAATAATGCTAATTTAGCTACATCTTCTGTTTTACCAAATTTCATCATAGGAATCTCATTTTTCAATTCATCTTTTTCTTCATATGTGAGCCATTTATTCATTTCAGTATCAATAACCCCAGGTGCAATTGCATTAACCCTAATATTTGATGGTGCCAATTCTTTCGCCAATGATTTTGTAAAAGAGTTTATTCCTCCCTTAGATGTTGAATAAATGACCTCACATGATGCTCCAACTTCTCCCCATATAGATGATATATTTATAATGCACCCTTTTTTCTTGCTTATCATATATTTAGCAGTATTATGTGAGCAATTAAATACTCCTTTTAAATTCACACCAATTATATCGTCCCAATCTTTTTCGGTATTATCGATAAATAGATTAACCTTTGATATGCCAGCATTATTTACTAAAATATCTAATACTCCAAATCTTTCAATTACAAAATCAATTAGATTTTTAGCATAATTATAATCGCTTATATCTCCTTTTGAAGAAATTGCATATACACCTAATTCTCTGAGCATTTCTATAGTTTTATACGCTTCTTCATCATTTTTATTATAATTTATAATAATCGCCGCTCCAGCTTTAGCAAATTCAAGAGCAATAGCCTTTCCTATTCCTCTTGACCCTCCAGTAATAACTGCCACTTTACCCTTCAATTTCAAATAAATCACCCTCTTTATCAATTCTATAAGACTCCCACTTATAGAAGTGGGAGATTCTAGCTTTTTGCTTCAGGTGGAGTAGAGTCTCCACCTGAAGTCCCTATGTTTTGCTTTAGCAAAACGAATTCACTCTTTTCTATAATTAATATATTAATATTATATCATTTTTTATTTTTTGTATATATTTTATTATTTTGCATACAATAAACTTAGATAGTTGATAGCTAATTGCTTCTAGGATGGATCCATCTTTTATATATATACATTAGTTATAACTGTCATTTTTAAAGAAGATACTGTGTTGTTTTCTTTAAAAGTGTTGTGTAAGTCAAAATATATCTTACACAACATAAGAGGGTGAATCAATGAAAGATGATGCTTAAGCGGATTTCATTGATTCACTTTGTTTTAACTTTGATTTTATCACAAATACGTTTCCAGTCAATTTGTATTGATAATGAATATCATTTCTTTTTAGGAAAAACGCTTTATTTATTAAATTTTTTATGATATTATTATTGTGTAAATTTTAAATATGAAAGGAGAAATTGGTATGGCATATAAAATTACAGATGCATGCATCAGTTGTGGAGCTTGTGCTTCTGAGTGTCCAGTTAACGCTATTACTGAAGGAGACGGAATCTATGTAATCGACGCAAGTACTTGTATCGATTGTGGAAACTGTGCTAATGTTTGCCCAGTTGGTGCTCCTGTTGCTGAATAATAACAACATAGTAGCAATAAATCAGTTACACCTACAAAATTTATTTTTGTAGGTGTTGTTTTTTACATTCTAGGCCATTTTTTTATCCTTACAATACTCATTTAGGTACTTTTCAAAATCCCATTTTTTTAAAAACTTTCTTGCTGCTCTATAACCTGACTGAAAAATCCTAACACTTTTCTGTTTAGATATATTAAATTCAGTTGTTTCAACTCCTAAAGTGGGTATAAAAACAGTTCTATATTTATCTCTTTCACTTAAATTAGAACCATTTGTTTCTGCAGACATAGTATCTGCTATATCAAACAGAAAAGACATAGCATCTTTTTTACCTTCATAAGTATATCCTATCATATTACTATCAAATTTAAACCCTATTGTTGGAATATTCAATTCTTCTTTTGAATCAAATATATTTATTGGATAATTGCAACATATTCCACCATCAACAATGTAACTAATACCATATTTATGCTTAAGTTCAATAGGTTTAAAATAAAAAGGTATACTTATACTCATTCTAACCGCTCTAGCAATTGAAAACTCAAATGGATCTAATCCGTAATATGATAAATCCTCTGGAATTACTAACATTTTTTTTAATGTTATATCGGAAGCTATTATATTTAATTTTGATTCACCTTCGCAACAAACATCTTTAAATTTCTCAATTCCTTTTGCCTTTAATAACTCATACATCCAATTTTCAAAGTATTCACCAGAATATATTCCCTTATCCTTAAAAAAGCCTAGTGCCTTACCAACTAAAGGAATTCTCTGCATACCTTCTCTATCTAAAAATCTTGTAAAATCTGTATCAACCAATATTTTTTCTAACTCTTTAGAAGTATATCCAGCTGCAACCATTGCAGCTATAACCGCACCAGCCGATGTTCCTGCTGTTTTTCTCCACACATATCCTTTTTTCTCAAAATATCTCAAAGCACCAACTATACCTATGCCTCTCATACCTCCCCCTTCGAATACAGCATCAACTTTCATGAATTTCCCCTCTTTCCATATATAATATTCACTGATTATATTTTACCATTATTTATGTGTTTTATAAATATATTAGATAGTTATATTAGATAGTTTTAGTTAAATGCATACAATTGATTAATAATGCAAAAAATAATATAAATTAATTGAAAGTGGGAATATAGTAATGGTTACTACACTTGATAATAGCATTGAAAAAAATCTTAATTTAATATATTCAAATATGCCTTTAAATGATAATTTCATAACTAGAAATATAAAACTTAAGGGAAATATATCATGTTATATATTATACATTAATGGATTAGTTAATCAGCAGTATATAGAAAATAGTATACTCTATCCTCTTTTGTTTAAAATAGATGAAGAATTATATGTAGATAATACACTTCCAAAATATTTAGCAGAAAAATATATACCAAGTTATAACATTAAAATAACAAATGATGTTATATCAATAACCAATTCACTGAAAAGAGGTAAATGCGTTATTCTTGTGGATAATAGCGATAATTGTTTAATATGCAACACAACTGGTGGAACACACAGAGCAGTAACCGAATCGAATATTGAAAGACATGTGAGAGGTGATAAGGAATCTTTTGTTGAAAATTTAGAAATGAATATTTCAATTATTCAGCAAAAATTAAGAAATAGCCATTTTAAAATGGAAGAATTTATATTGGGCAAAGAAAGTGAAAATGATGTTGTTCTAATGTATATTGATAACTTAATAGATACTAAAATTTTAAATAATATTAGAAACAAATTAAATTCTATAAATGCAAAATATCTACCTGACACAGGATATATTGCTCAATACATAGAAGGACATAAATTCAGCTTTTTCCCTCAAACAAAAACCACTGAAAAACCAGATAAGGTAATTTCAGATATGCTACAAGGCAAAGCTGTTATTATGATAAATGGTTCTCCTCAGGTCATAATTTTACCTGCTGTTTTTATAGAATTTTTTCAAGCATTCGAAGATTATTCAAATAGATTTTTCATTGGAAACATTATTAGAATATTAAGGGTTATATCTTCTTTCATTGTAATTTTTCTTGGGCCTATGTATTTGGTATTGCTAGAATATAATGCTGAGTTAATTCCAATTAGCCTTATCAAAATAATAATTAATTCAAGACTAGGAATCCCACTAAATCCATTTTTAGAATTACTATTTATGGAATTTTTTATTGAACTTCTTAGAGAAGGAGGATTAAGACTTCCAACACCAATAGGTCAAACGCTCAGTATTATTGGAGGTATCATACTTGGTGATGCAGCAACAAAGTCTGGAATAGTGAGCCCAACTACACTTGTTGTAGTTGCACTTTCAGTAATAGCTTCTTTCTTGATTCCAAACTATGAAATGTCTCTTTCTATTAGATTTTTAAGATTTCCAATGCTACTATTATCAAAACTATTTGGATTTTTTGGTATTATTACTGGAGCATACTTACTTTTACTACACTTAACAAGCATAGATTCATTTGGAATACCCTATTTAACACCATTAGCACCTTTAAAAACAAGTGGTTTTAAAGATCTCTTTATTAAAATGCCAATTAATTCATTTAATAAAATGACCAATTTATTTAAATTTCCTAATAATAAGGAGCATTGATATGGACAACAAATTAACCAATCGTCAATATATCGCATTAATATTAAACTCATTTATAGGTGTAGGAATAATAACATTAGCAAGTGATTTATGCAAATATGCTAAACAGAGTGCATGGATTTCCGCCATAATAGGTGGAATTCTTCCATTATTTGTTCTTTTATCATCAGCCTACATATCAAAAAAACTTGATTATTGCGAATTTAAATATATTGCAGAAAGAGTTTATGGAAAATATTTATCAAAAATTATTCCCTTTATTTTTATAATAGATTCAATGATATATATACCTATAATATTAGTTTACTATACTCAAATACTAAAAAACTCTATATCTCAATTTTTACCAGAATTACTGATTATACTTTTATTAGTTTTTAGCATAACATGTACATCATTGAAAAATATAAAAATAATTGGTCGTTTAAGTGAAATATCCATATACTTAACACTCTCTGTTATTATTATTTTATTGTTTTTTACTACTAAAGGAAATATAAAAAATTTACATCCTTTTATATCTTCATATAAAGATATAATAAAAGCTATACCCAAAAGTATACTTGCATACCAAGGAGGTGAAGTTTGTTTCTTTTTATCCAATTATATATCGAATAAAAAGAATCTAAAAAAAGATGCATTGATAATAACATTTACAGTAATATTTTTTTATGCATATATTGTTTTTATTGTAATATATTTTCTTGGATGGGAACTAACCTCTAAGACAAATAGTGTACTCCTTTTTATATTTGAAACTCAAAGACTTCACATAATATCTGATTTAAAAGCAATATTCTTAATTTTTTGGAGCAATGCAATATTTTTGACTACTTCAATTTTTAGTTATCCTATGGTTTATTCACTCTCTTATATATTTAAATTAGATTATAAAAAAGCCTGCTTATTACCTGTACCTATATTATTTTTATTAAGTTATATATCTCTAAAAAATGATAACTTTTTTAAAAAAGTAATGGAGCCAACATCAAAAATAATTTCGTTTATACTCATCATTTGGATTGCTATTACGGTGATAATAGTCTTCTTTAAAACAAGAGGTGAAAAAAATGCATAAAACAAAATTAATTTTTAAAAGCCTTATAATTATTATACTTACACCATTTTTTTTATGTGGTTGTTATGATGCAGTTCCTATAGAAGAATTGAGCTTAATAGTTGGAATAGGAGACGATTTAGACACGGAATGTGATTATCCATATTCAGCAACACTAGAAACTTTAATTTTTAAAGGAAACAACAAAGTATCTCATACAGCTTTAACAGGTAAGGGATATACTTTGTATACTACACAAAACGATAGACAAACAAAAAATAGTAAAGAATGGTTGCTCGCTGATGAAGTTGTGTACTTGATAAGTGAATCTAGAGCAAGAAGTGGCATTAAAGATTTTATGGATGCTATTTTAAGAGATTCTAATAGAAATGAAAATGCCTATATAGCTATAAGCAAACAAAGCACAAAAAAATTTTTTACGAATGAACCTCTTTATTCAACAACAAATTCAGAAGAAATAGCATCTTTATTAGAGTTTTCGAAAGAAGCTAATTTTTTTTATACTAAGCCAACATTGATGAATATGCTATTATCATATAATCAAGAAGGCAGAAAAATGACATTACTTTACATAGACTTAAAAGAAGGTAGACCACAAGTAACAGGACTTGCACTATTTAAAGGGGCTACAATGATAGAAAAAGTTTCTTTAAGTGAAGCTAGATTAATCAATCTACTAAGAAATAACAACTCAACAGGTTATATAAGCATTAATACTTCAAACAAAGAAAATTATACTGATTTTACAGGTAAAAATAGAGTCAAAGTAAAGGTTTCAAAACAAAATAATATATTTGTCTACGATATTTATGTAACATTAAAAGGAGTTCTAACAGTAAATTCTATTTGCGAAGAAGATAATAGCTTTTGCAATAAAGAAAAAATACAATCTGCATTCGAAGAAAAGCTAGAAAAAGAACTTTATAAAGAAATACAAAAAATGCAACAAGTGTATAAAACAGATTGGCTTGATTTAGGATATTATGCTGTTGCAAAATATGGAAGAGAGAAAAATATAGATAGTGATAATAATTTTTGCAAATCGAAAATAAATGTTCACGTTAATGTAAAGGTAACTTCTCTTGGTAGAAAATTAGATAAATAGGCTGTTATACCAAAATAACAGCCTTTCAATTACACATAAAATTTTATTATTTTATTATAGAGTTCTTCTGCAGTATCACCCTTTATTAATTTTCCATCAACTCTTGCTATATAAAGTCTACCACATTTATTACATTCTCCAATACACTTATTAACTGAAGTTTCAAATTCAGGATGATATTTTTTTATCATATCCAGTACCTTTCCTCGTGCTTTATTATGTTCGCAAAAACTTATTTTCATATACTTCACTCCATTTCTATATCTGATATTCCTAAAAAATAAACATATTTCTTCACATTTAACACAGTATTTTGGTGTATTAATTTTGATAAACCAAAACAAGTAAAATGAAAATTATTTACTACTCTTATGATTTCTAATATTAGCTGCAATTATTACAGTAAGAGGTATTGTCAGTGCCAATCCTATACTCCCCGCAATAGCTCTAATTATTTCCGCTGAAACCATATCTAAATTAATTATTTCCCTAAAAGTAGTACTTGATGCCATAAATAACAGCATTAATTCTAATGCACTTCCAGTATAAGCTAAAATCAATGTATTGGACATTGAACCCATTATATCTTTTCCTATATTCATACCTGATTTTATAAGAGCTTTATTGCTTATATCTGGTTTTACTTCTTCAATTTCATGCATGGCTGAAGCTATAGACATACTTACATCCATTACCGCCCCTAAAGCACCTATTATTATTCCTGCAAACAATATTCCCTTAAAGTCCATATTCATTCTGTTAGGTAAGTACGCTAACATTTGAACATCCTCATTAGCTAAACCTGATATCTTAGCTGCATACCCTACAATAAGTGACATAACCCCTGCAGTAAAAACACCTCCAAGCGTTCCCAAAATAGCTGTCAAAGTTTTTCTATTAATTCCACTTATTATTAGTAAGGTACTAGATACAATTATAATACAAACAAAAATAGTAACAGTTATAGGATTATATCCCTTCAAAATTAGAGGAAGAAGAACTTTTACAACCATAAATGCTGTTAAAATCAATGTTATTATCGATTTTGCACCCTTATATCCTCCGATTACCAATAATAAAATAAAAAATAAACCTATAAAAATATATATGTATTTTTCTCTCGATATATCAAATATATGCAAATTTACTATTTTACCATCGTTATTTTCACTTACACATACAAATATTTCATCTCCCTTTGAAACAATTATGTTATACACATCCATTGTTTCAACAGTATTTCTCATAGTATATACCTCATTCTTATGTTTTCCATCTTCAATTCTAATTTTAAATTCCTGATACCTACAATAATTAGCATCTTTTCTTTCGGGTTTTTTATTAGTATTATCATACAACATTTCAATAATTTTAGCTTTTACAGTATTGAAACCTTCCTTATCAGTGAATCCGTTTTTAATACCCTTATTAATAGAAATAAAAATCGAAATTAACATTATAGCCAATATAGAATAAACTAAAATTACTTTTTTATCTATTTTAAACTTACCTTCCATGATTTCCTCCATAACTCTTGATTTTATTGAATAGTACGCCTATAAATACAGTTATAGGAATTGACCATACAAGCCCTATACTACCTGATAATGCTGTGATTATCTGTGAAATAATCATATCTAAATTCACTATCTGAGTATAGCTTACATTTTCAGCCATGAGCAATAATAACAGCTGAAAAGTTCCTCCTACATAAGCTAATATAAGAGTATTAGACATAGTCCCCATTATATCTTTTCCTATATTCATACCAGATTTAATAAGCTGCTTATTGCTTATCTTTGGTTTAAGTTCTACAATTTCACTCATTGAGGATGCAATGGACATACAAACATCCATAACTGCTCCTAATGCTCCTATTATTATACCAGCAAACAGTATACCTTTAAAATTCAAATGTATGCTATTGTGCAAAAAAGCTAATGTTTTAGCGTGTTCATCAGCAAGTCCAGTTACCTTTGCACCGTAACCTACTATCTGAGAAATTATTCCTGCAATAAGAACTCCACCCAATGTTCCAAAAGCTGCAGTAAGTGTTTTCTTATTAATTCCACCTATTATGAATAAAGTTATCATTACGATTACAGTACATAAAATTATTGTTAATATTATAGGATTATATCCACAAAGTATCAAAGGCAATAAAACTTTAATTATTAATATACCTGTAATAATTAAAGTAATTACGGATTTTGCACCCTGCTTTCCTCCCACAACAATCAAAGAAACAACAAACAAAATTGTCATAAAATATACATATGGTTCTCTATTTCTTTCATATATATGTATAGAAGTTAATTTTCCACTTCCATCCTCGGTCATATTTAGTAATACTTTATCTCCTTCATGCACTATTATGTGGTATACATCTATCGTTTCAATAGTATTTCTAATTTTATATAGTTCACCTTTATTATTTCCAGTTAATATCTTTATATTTAGTTCTTGTTTTCTTAAGTAATTATCATTTTTCCCTTTATCTTTTATATCAGTATCATCGTAAAATATTTTTTCCACTCTGCCTTTTGCATAAATATAGTTAGAACTTTTTTTATTAAAAACAATATTATTATTTTGGGTAATAATATTAGTTAGTATTATTGCAATAATAATAAATGAAATAATTCCCAAAAGTGCAAAAATCTCTTTTTTATTTATCTTCATTTGCTTCACCCTTTTCATTAATGGTTAATGAATATAATTTAAAAATTAAGTGGCTTAAAATTTAAGCCACTTAATAATTTCACTATCTAGTAGGTATTAATATCTTCTGTCCTACATATATTAATGCAGGATTCTTAATATTATTATATTCTGCTAATTTTTCATAAGTAGTTCCAAATTTTTCTGCTATTGCACCCAAACAGTCACCTGAAACTACAACATAAGTGTTATCATCCATAGAAATAACAACATTTGGTATGATTAGCTTATCTCCAGGGAATATTAGTGCTGCATTATCAATATTATTAGCTTTGATAATATCATTTACATTTACACCATACTTAGATGCAATCTTTCCTAATGTATCACCAAGTCTAACTACATATGCAATATTATCATAAAGTCCTTTAAATCCATTAATAACTGCCTGTCTCATATCAGCTTTACATACCTTTACATTTTTAGCTCCTGTAAAGTCATAACCGTCTCCACCTTTTGCATAGTTATCAATGTTAAACATGAAGTCATTTGTTGCAATTGTATAGTACTTATTCAAATCAAATGGTGAACCATCTTCTAGTTTTATAGAAGTAATTCTTTGACCAAATGGTAAATTCATATCAAAATCAACAATTAATCCTGCATATTGTCCTGTGCTTATTTTATCATTTCCTATGCCATGCTCTAGTAGTCTCTTAATATCAGAACCTTTCATTTCAGCTTTTACAACGAAATTATCGAATGGTAAAACTTCATACATTTTACCTACAGTAATATCTCCAGCTGGTATATCTGTTCTGATTCCTCCACCATTTGTTATACCTATTTGAGCATTTGCTGCTTTTCTCATATAATCACATACTAATGTTCCTAAAATAGATGGTTTTTCACCATATCTAGTGTAACTTAAATCTTTATCTGTATGACCTATAACTTTTTCAGTTATTGGTTTTAATTCGTCATTGTACTTGTTGTATATTTCCACTCCTTTTTCATCAGCAACTAAAGTAGATTTATGATTGTATAATTTATCAACAGATGTTGTTATTCCTACTACTTTATTATTTTCATCTAACAAAATAGATAATTTAGCTAATGCTCTTCCATATTTATATCCTTGAACCACTGGAATTCCATTAACTCTCCCCGAAACAACTTGATGAGTATGTGCTGAAATTACTGCATCTAAATCCTTAACTTGACATAATCCTGAATCAACTACTTCACCTGATATTTTACCAGTATTATAATCTTGGAAAGAGCCAACGTGAGTTAATGCAATTACTACATCAACTTTTCCTTCAGGTGCTTTTCCAGATTTTAAGTAGCTTGCCCATTCTTGAGCTGCTTCTCTCAAGCTCTTAAATTCTAAATTAACAACATTTTCAGCCTTTGTCTTATAAGCTGTTTCTGGAGTAGTAAGTCCAATGAAACCTATCTTAATTCCGCCTTTTTCTACTACTTTGTATGGTTTTGCCCAAGAAACTGGTTTACCAGTATTTTTATCGTAAATATTTGATGCCAAGAAATCAAAATTACCATCTTTAGCCCATTTAGAAATCCAGTTTACTCCCCAATCAAATTCATGATTACCTACAGATGAAGCAACTGTTCCAATTGCTTTAAGCATTTCTGATACAGGAGCACCATGTGTTAAATTAGACATAGCACTTCCTTGATAGTTATCTCCACCAGCTACAACTATTGTATTAGGATTTGACTCTTTATATTGTTTTACTGCATTAATAACTTTAGCCATGCCCATATTCTTACCATAAGATCTTGTATCTTCTTTTACATTTCCATGGAAATCATTTAAAGAAATAATATCTACAGACCTTACTGATTTTGCTTTTATAACGTCATCAACAGTAATAGCTCTTACATTTGGAGTTCTTCCATCTTCTGAACGTGGAATTTCTAATTTTCCATCATTTATGAGCTTAACAGCCTCTGCTCTTTTATTTTCATCCCAGCTATATCCAACAAGTTTCCAGTTGTTTGTTACTTCAGGTGTAAGTTCACCATTTAACTCTTCTTTAATATATTTTCCTATTAAATCTCTAATTCTTCCATCACCAAGTCCGTAAATAGGATCCTTTGAATCTCCTATTTTAACTGGTAATTCGTCATTTTCTCCAAATATAGGACCTGATTTCAATAATTGAGAATTAGCTCTATAGTTATTTACTGCTACATATAATATATCATCATCCTTTATTGATTTTCCATTTTTAGTTAGATTAATTATTCTATGACCTGCTGGTTTAGAAATATCTATTTGATAATCTACTCCATAGAACATGTCATAATTATATCCTCTAATATCTGGATTAAAAGATATAGTTAAGTCTCCTTGTTTGAATTGATTATAGAAAGATGCTGACCATTCCATATATTTCTTTAATTGAGCACCTGTCATTTTTAAAGCATATAATGTATTATCATACTTGTAAATAAGTGCCATATCACATTTTTTGATTTTACCTTCTTTTATATTTGCATCATCTCTGAATGCTGCTGCTGAAGTAACATCTATTTCATGTCCTCCTGCAACAATTTTACCATAATGCATTTGAACTTTATTTATTAGTTCAATCATTGCAGTTGGCTGCAATTTTGCAGTTGGTATACCTTTCACTTCTTCTGGTGGTACTAAATCTCCACCCTTAAGCTCGCCTATTATAGTGTTAGCATCAGTAATTGCTCTTTCATTATAAGGTTCTAATACTTTGCTTAATTCTGAATCTGGCTCATAATTAACAGGTTTTCCGTACTTACCAGACATATAATAAAGATTAGAAGTCATATCTTTAGCTTTATTTTCTATTACGTATTTTCCATCTTTCTTTGTTAACTTAATATTAATTTGAGAAATTGCTCTACCCCATTTATATGGTTCAACAATTAAAATACCATTGTTTTTAATTTCGTCTGTAGCAGTATCTTTGTTGTATACTTTTCCATTGTAGTAATAATCTCCAGGTATCTTGCTATGTGCATGTGCTGCAACTATTGCAGTAAGTTCTGGGCACGTTTCTGCAAGGTCAAGTACTCCTGACCCTTTTACGCCATACTCAGCATTTTCACCCATATGGTCAACAGCAATTATAATATCAACCTTATCTTTGATTTCTGCAATTGCAGCTTTTGTTTCATCTATTGGATTTGTAACCTTATATCCTTCTAAATTTGCTGCATCCCATCTTGTAATATTAGGTGTAACCATTCCAATTATTCCAACTTTGACTCCTGCTCTTTCAATTATTGTATATGGAGCTCCAAGTCTTGTGCCATCTTTTTTGTAAACATTTCCGCATAATACAGTACCTTTAAATTGAGAAATAACTTTTTCTAATGCTGGAACACCATAGTTAAATTCATGATTTCCTAGTGTTTCAACATCATATCCAATCTTGTTCATGGCAAGCATCATAGGATTTACATCATCATTTATAAACAATGAAGCTGAATTATCCTGTATAGTATCTCCTGCATCCACCAAAATTGTATTAGGATTTTCTTTTCTAAAATGCTTAACTGCAGTTGATATCTGAGCTAAGCTTCCTTGCATATTAGCCGCATTAACAGCATAATCATACGGAACAAATCTTCCATGTGAATCAGCAGTAGCTAAAATTTGAACAGTAACAGAATTACCATCACTATTTACATTATTGTATTTGTTTTCATCCGCTATAAGAGAAATAGCCTTTGTTTCACCAGTTTTAGCTCCATCTGCTAACACATTAATAGGTGTAACAAATGATAATAAAAGCATAAAACTTGTCAATATTGAAGTTACTTTTTTGAGTTTAAAAGATTTTAACAATATAAACCCCCCTCGTTATTTTTGAATTTTTAACAATTGCATATCCCAATTATATATGTTCTTTTTATGCGTATCATAATTATATACGTTTTTCTTATGTTAGTAAATACTTCCTTGATAAAATTTAATGATAATTAACTCAAATTTAAAAATAATTAAAATTAAGTTAATTATCATTCGACTAAATAATCACTAAATATACAATCATTACAAGCATATCAACTAATTCATTGTTAGCCCCAAGCGTATCTCCAGTAAGTCCACCTATTTTGCTTTCGCAATATTTGTTAAACAATAATGCAACTATTAATGCTAAACTCATAAGTATTATAGAATATTTTATTCCTATAAGTTTGAATATGAAAATAAATGTAAATGATGCCGATATTATAACTCTTTTTAAATCTATATTGCTTATAAAAAGATTTCCGGTGCCTGATTTTTTAGCACATTTTCCTATATATGATATAAACACTACTGAAAACTTTGACAATACTGGTGCAACTATAATAATAAATGGAACATTTTTTTCTATAATTGTTATTATTAATGCATACCTTATAAGTATATCGAATACAATTGCTATACTTGAAAATGTACCAACTCTACTATCTTTCATTATTTCTATTATCTTTTCTTTCTGTTTTCCTTTAAATGCGAAAAATCCATCACAAACATCACCTAAGCCATCAACATGAGTTGCTCCTGTTATAAGTATTGAAACCATAATTATGAATATAGCTGTTATTTTCGCAGGAAAGATTTTATTCATAAAATTAAAAACTATCCATTGACTTAATCCAATAAAGAGACCTACAAAAACAAAGAATATAGACCCTTTGTTAAAATTCTCCATTTCACAATTTAAATTTTTATTTATAGGTATTCTAGTGAAAAATTGAAAATATAATAAAAAATCATTTAATAACTCACTCACAAATTTCTTCATACTTAAATGCTACAATTTGCAGCTACCCCCAATCTAGTTTTACTTTAATCTAAGTGGAAATCCACATGAAATAATATAAACTTCATCACTTAAACTTGCTATGTACTGATTAACAAATCCAGCAATATCTCTAAAAATTCTACTCAACTTATATTCTGGTACTAATCCCCATCCTACTTCATTTGTTACCATTATTAAATTAATATCTTTATATCTACATTTATCTATGAATTTTTTGAACTGAAACTTAATGTATTTCAACAAAACATCTATATCACTGTGTGACATTTTTTCAAAATCTTTCTTTCCATCAAACATCAAATTTGTAACCATAACAGTAACACAATCAAGAAGTACATATTTGCTATTCCAATTTTCTACAACTAAATCTAAATCCTTATATCCTTCATAAGTTGTCCATTTTTGATTTCTCTCCGCTCTATGCCTCTTTATTCTATATTCCATTTCTTTATCTGTTACAATAGCTGTAGCAATATATAAAACATTATCTTTACCCTTAAGCATACTTTCAGCATAAGAACTTTTTCCACTTCTACTTCCACCCGTAATAAGCGTTACTTTGCCCATTTTTCCATCTCCTATTCTATTTTTTACTTCTTATTAATTACTGTAAAATAATAAACTTTCCATTTTATCGATTCTATAAAACTCCCTCTTCTATAAGTAGGAGATTCAAGCTTTTTGCTCCAAGTGGAATAGAGTCTTCACCTGAAATCCCTATGTTTTGCTTTAGCAAAACGAGTTTACTACCATGTGTTTTGTTACTATATGTTCTCTCAACTACCACTAAGACAAGCAACTGCGGTTTTCTTTCCACAACTTTTATGAATTGTAATGCAAAATTGAATCCAAAAACATATTACCATATTCGTATTTTAGCAATGCTATATCTCCATTTTTGCATCCAAATTTCCAAAACATATTTATATTCTTATCTAATAAATAACAATAAATCGCCCTCATAACCCCTGAATGTGTGATTATTAATATATTTTCTGCATGAATATTTTTTAAATCATCCATAAAACTATTCACTCTGTTGCACATATCACCGCAACTTTCTCCATTTAATGGACAATAGTTTACCCAATCTTTACTCCACTTTTTATATTCTTCTGGATACTTATTTATTATTTGCTCATAAGTTAATCCCTCAAATATTCCAAAACTTGACTCATTTAATCTTGAATCAATAATGTAATCATTCCTTTTACATTTAAATATTATATCAGCAGTTTGTCTTGTCCTATTTCTTTCACTTATAAAAACCTTATCAAATTTTTTATTTTTTAAATGTTTAGCTGCTATATAAATCTGCTTTCTACCGCACTCGTTCATATCAATATCAATATCACCATAATACAATTTTTCTTTGTTTTCATTAGTTTGCCCATGTCTAAGCAAATATATATTCAATACCTTCACCTCAAATTATGTAAATATTGTTACCTCATTTCAATAAGATAATCTGTAACAATTCCAGCTTGCTCAAAAGTACCCATATTATTTATTACATGAAGTGCTGCTTCTATAATATTAAATGCAAGAGTACATCCAGTGCCTTCCCCTAATCTCATACCTAGATTCAAGAAGGGCTCTAACCCAATTTCATTCATAATATACTTTGCTCCTGGTTCAGCCGACAAATGCGATGGAAATATGTAATTTTTCACTAGAGGATTTAATCTATATGCACATAATGCGGCTGCTGATGCAATAAAACCATCTATAACAATTGGCTTTCTATTTTTAGCTGCACCTAAATAGCATCCACATAAACCAGCTATATCAAAGCCCCCTACTTTCGAAATCACATCAATGATGTCATTCCTATTTGGTTTGTTTAATTCAATTGCCTTTTTTATAACAAGCTTTTTATTTTCAAATTGCTCATCTGTTAATGCAGCTCCTCTGCCAGTAGTAATATCAACATCTAATCCAGACAATACACTCAATATAGCTGAACTGGTAGTAGTATTACCTATTCCCATTTCTCCTGTTCCAAATAAATCATATCCTTTCTGTACAAGGTTGTCCACAATCTCAATTCCAGTTTCAATTGCTTTAATTGCTTCTTCTCTTGTCATAGCAGGACCTTTAAGCATATTTTTAGTACCATGAGCTATTTTTCTATTTAAAATCTTAGGATTATTTATTTTCCCTTTTATTCCTATATCAACAACTGTGATTTCTGAATTAGCAAAATCTGCAAGTACATTAACCCCTGTAATACCTCTTGTAAAATTGTTAGAAACTATCCATGTTAATTCTTGAGGGCAACTGCTTACACCTTCATCTTGAACCCCATTATCCGCACACATTATTATAATTGTTTTTTTGTTAATATTATTATGTATATTACCTGTTATTCCAGCTATTTTCGCGGCTATCTTTTCTAATTCACCTAAACTTGCAATAGGCTTTGTAAGACCATCCAAATACTTCCACGCATCTTTAACAGCATTTTCATTCAAAGGTTCAATACTTTTCAATGTTTCATTTAATAACTTCACATATATCACTTCCTAAATTTATATAAGATTTTACGCTCAATTATAATAATAAATAATTAATGTCAAAATTGCAAAACAAATTGTAATTTACATATACATAAAAGCATCTCATATGTATTTATACCTATGAGATACTTTTTAGATTTATCAATATCAACTTGTATATATTCCCTAAAACTTTAATGTTATCTTATTTCACTTTCATCTATTGTTGGAAGATTAGATAAGTTATTTGTGATGTTACCATCTCCAACTCCTCTTAAAAACTCTTCACCTTTTTTTGAAGTAGCTACATTTACACCTTGTATTGCACCCTGTCTAGCCATTTCAATAGCTTGATCTTTCATAATGATTTCTCCATTTTCAAGTTGATAAGCTGTTATCTCACCTCTATTATCCTTAACAACTTTAGTTATTACATGTTTCGATTCTAAATTCATAGTCATACCTCCATTTTTATGAGTAAATTTTATACTCATAATAAATAAATTCAAAGCTATTTATATGCTTTAAATTTATTCTATCCATTTTAACTATTTTTTATTATTTTTTTAGTTTCGCAATCAAAAACATAGTCTTCATACCTAATTTAGTAAATTTCTCCTCATATTCTGTCATTGGACTTTCAGAATTATATATGCTATTATGCAAATTAAAAGTTAAATACTTAAGCTTAAATCCATTTTGTTTAAAATAGTTGCATGAATCCATAAAAAACGCTCTATTATCTGTCTTAAACCATATCTCTGCTTCAGGCTTTAGAAATTTCTTATACATATCTAAAAATCTACCGTATGTTAATCTTCTTTTATTATGCCTTGGTTTAGGCCATGGTGTCGAAAAGTTCAAAAATATTCTTCCAATTTCATTTTCGTCAAAAACACCATCCATCAACATTATATTTATAGGTAATATCCTAACATTCTCTAAATTCAGCTTTTCAATTTTTCTGAGTACATAAATTAATACTTCATCTTTTAAATCCACTGCAATATAGTTTATATTTGGATTCTTCTGAGCCATCTCAGCAATAAATGCTCCTCTTCCACATCCAAGTTCTAAATGTATTTCATTATCATTTTGAAATACTTCATTCCATTTTCCCTTTAATTCATAAATATTATATATACAAAATCTACTTGCTTCCATTTGTGGTCTTGCAGCCCAATTTTTCCTTAAACGCATATCATTCCACCGTTGCCAAAACCTTATAAAACTCTATAAAGCTTGTTTAATTCCCTGTTCAACGTGTCCAATTTTGTAATTCCTAAGAATATAATACTTTCGTTTGATATACCACTCCAAGGGCTTAACTTAGAATACAACGAATCCTACACCTTTAGTCTAACTTGTTTAAGTAGTTATGCTTTTAAGTAGTTATGCTGAATATCTGCTTAAATTAATTGAAGCATTAAAATCTCTGTCAATTACTACTCCACATTCTTCACAGATATAAGTTCTTTATGACAGTGATAATTTAGCTTTCATATGACCACACTTACTACAAGTTTTTGATGATGGATACCAAATATCTACTTCAACAAATTCAATTCCATAAAACTCACATTTATACTTAAGTTGTCTTTTAAACTCATACAATCCTTGCTGTGCTATAGATTTAGATAAATGTTTATTCTTCATCATACCTTTAATATTAAGTGTTTTCATAACTACTCTTGATGGCTTGGTTTTCACTATCTTAGTAGTTGTTTCGTGTAAGTGATTGCTTCTAATATTAGATAATCTTCTATGAAATAATCTAATTTGCTTTTCAAGTTTTATAATGTTACTAGTTTTGACGAACTTCCTCCCTTCTTTATTTAATTCATATTTTCTTGATATTTTACGTTGCAACCTGCATAATCTTTTTTCTAATTTCTTAACTAATCTTGTTTTATTGATGTTTTTAAAAGTCATTCCATTGGAACATATAGCAATGTCTTTTATGCCAATATCTATACCTATGCTTTCATTTGTCAATCCTACTATTGGATTTTCTTTTTCAATTCCTACAGATTTTTAGCTTTATTTGCTCTTTTACCTTAAAGTTTGCAACTAAACACTGTAACAATTTGAATTAAATCCTCAACTAACTCCTGTTCTTCGACCTTTTCTGTATTATCTATGATTTCAATAGTAGTTCCATATTTATTACATAAATTTTCTATAAGTTCATATCCAAATCTAATTAACCTGTCCTTATACAAAACTACTATTTTATCAACTTCTGAATTAACTATC